>OFGM01000523.1_pt1 | contig 34858 bp, 35 predicted proteins | sample 1521741 | NCBI WGS metagenome assembly OFGM01 (sample SAMEA3504079, study PRJEB24116) | mouse gut metagenome | biome: mouse gut; feature: mouse-associated habitat; material: faeces | place: Denmark | collected 2011
TAGTGTTATTTCTACCTGTACCAACTATGTACTCTCTTGTCACTAAATTCACATTTGTATTTTTATCATATAATTGTATTTCGTCTACTAATAAACGTAATAAACCTTCTAATACTAAACAATCTTTTTTTGTAGGATTACCAATTATATCTTCTAAATTATTTTCTTGTGTTATAATATGATTTATTGCTCCTATAATACTTTCATATACATATGCTCTATTCACATAATTTGAATTTTCGTACCAATAATACTCTTCAAAAGATGTATCTGTATGATTTCTTGTTTTCATATTAGAACTAAGCCATTGATATTGCTCTGTTTTCTCAAACTTATAAACATAACTCACTTTTCCTGGTTGTGGTATATCTCCTGTCTTATTATTCTTTTTAGGTAAATCTTTATCTATTACTCGTGCTAATGCCAAATTACGTTCCCCCTGATCATATAAAATAACACCATAATCGTGAGGATCTCCACCTTCATGTTGATCAATGGGCAACCACATAAGTACCCCTTCTACACTAGCCATATTATTATATGCTTCTACTGCATTTTCATACTTAGGACTATCTTTATTAAAGTCTATCGCTTTCTCTTTATTTGTGACTGCATAAGATAAGTTACTTTCTATATTTTTAATTAGTAGGAAACATATAAGTAATATTACTCCACTTTTCTTTACTATTTGTTTCATTTACATTTTCTCCTCCTTTATGCGGGAAAAATAGTCCGCATAAAGTGGTGTTATTTTATTCTAACAACACCACTCATAACTTAGCTATCTACCAACCACCTTCTAAATTACTTTTTGTAGATTCTGTTTCTTTTGTATTTGATTTACTATCTGTACTCTTACTAGGAGCTTCTCCCCAGTTCCAATTAAGAATTCCGCCGTCTGAGTTTATTGGTGTAAATGATGTTTCATTTCCAGCACCTTTCACAATTTCTGTAATCTTGTGTTTGTTAGAAGCCATCTGATAATACAAACCACTAATACTAACAATACTTTGTGCATCTTTAATATTAGCAGATAATGGGGTTGGCGTTATTGTTAAAGTATTATTTGTCTTAGTAATTCTAATCTTAACTTTTGCTCCATCATTCATCATTGCATAGCCTGTAATCTCATTTAAACCATTAAAACTACTAATTGAATTTCCTTCTGAATCAGCTGTTATTGTTATACTATGCTCACTTGCCTCCCATGCTGTTCCACCTCTAGTAGTCATCTTACACTCAACTGATGTAGTATCCCCTTTCGATGCTTTCGGTTTAAATTCCAAATAATAGTATAAATACTTATTAGTAGTATTCTTTGTAGAACCATGTGACCATGTATCTAATGGCGTATAATAAGCAAATGTGTAAATTCCATCTACTTCCACTCCATGATATCTTTCAATATCTGGTTCTTGATTATAAATGGTCGCTGTAACACTTAACTCATATCTATCTGTATTACAATAAGAACTCAAATCTGGTTCTGTATTTGAAATTACCCAATTTTCGATACTCTTCCCTATTTCAAGTCTTTTCTCTTTTGTCATATCTGAAAGTTCTCCAACATAAGCATTCCATGCCTGTTTTGCTATTTTATTAATGGCTTTTGATATATCATCTTTTGCTCCATCTGTTGACAATTTCACTGATACAAACTCTGTTGGAATCTTATTTACCCATGCTGTTGGATCTACATTATATAAAACAACATCTAGTACACCTGTACCAAATTCTGCAAATTTATCTGCCACTTTTGAGGGGTATCCATAGAAAATAAATACGCCTATAAATATTTGTATTACAGCCATAGGAATCGCTCGCATAAAATACGCTTTTGCATCCAGATTATTTCCATCTTGAAAATCTGTTAACATCTTTATATTTGGACAAAGATTTAACACAAATTGTATTATTGTTCCCGTTGTCTTACTTATGTTATTTCCGCCCTCATTCTTTGTATTAAATGCACTACGCTTGACATCATCTACTCTATCCCAGAATTTTGGATTTACGGCATAAAGACCATTAATTGCATTTCTTATAATAGTTGCAATCACAATGCCAAATCCAATAATAGATATAAATAAAACAGCTACTACTCCTAGCCATTTCTTTATAAATCCAATTGTACTTAAATCGCCAACTGTCCACTCAGCGCTAAATAAATTGTCCATCCTGCTATTCCTCCTTTATACATATTTTATTAAATCTAATAATTGACTATAACTATTAAGCAACCACTGAATTATTCTTAATAAATTACCATTTAATATAAGTGCAAATATCGTATATCCAAGCATTAAACTGACAAAAGCATCTTTAAACTTAAATGTTTCTATATTTCTTTTTCCAACTGTAAGAATTTTTATAGGGTCTATTAATTTCATGCTTAATAACTGTACAATCTTCATATCTGATATAAGAGATAAACCTGTAAGTACTGTAATACATACTATTCCAAATATAGGAAATATAATAAATACAAATGCAATTATATAGGAAGAACCATAATCAATCCATTCAATTAATCGTTTTAAGCTAAAATCTTTAAATCCGTTGAAAATATCTTTTTGCTCAGCATCTATAGTTTCAATCTCTATATTTTCTTCAAAAATATTTTCTATATTATCCGATAAATTTCTTGCTAAAACTGTATCAAACATACACCAACGATAATAATATGTATTTATTGAATTTACATCTACAGCCATAGTATTTACCATATAAAATTTACTATCTGTAGGTATTTCCCATATATAGTTTAACGCTCCACCTTGTTCATATTGTACAACCGCTTTAATTTTAGTTTCTTCTGTCTTAACAATACATCTTGCTGTTCCGTAGTAGTAAATATTTTGATTTGTACTACTAAGAGAAGATGCTGCTACTATTGGTGAATTTGCTGTATATACTTTCCATTTTGCTCCTCCATAAAAACTAGATATTCCAGCTGGTGCTGCCTTCATAATAGTATCTTCTGCTTTTATAGTACTATTTACTTTATTTCCTTTTATGTCCACTCCTATTGTAGTACCATCCATAGGACGACTACCATATGGATATCCTTCAAAATAATTGACATTACTATTATAAATATTTCCATTACCACTGTAGGATAAAGGTAATATATATGTTCCATTTAAATATTTTTCCATTGTGAAATCTTCCCACTTTGGAATATTGTATACATATCCAAAGTCTTCTACATATGTGAAATGTCCTGGTGTTGTATCTGAAATAGGAGATAACTTTATAGCACGACAAACCCAACTATCATCTACTGAAATGGTATATCCTACTATATCTTTCATAACAGCTAGGTCATTTGGCATTTCTCCATCTTGGAATGCATATTTCGGATAAAAAATAAATATATAATCTTCAGAAGTTCCATTTGAATTATTGTAACCTTGATAAAGTATCCAATTAGCTAAACTATAAGTTGATGTCATAATCACTTCTGGTGTTTGGCTAATAATACCTTTAGGTATTACTTGTATTTGTTCTGTTATCTTATAAGTACTAAATGTTAAGGGTGCTTTAACAAATACCTTGTTTATTGGTATTACACTACTACTACTTTCCTCTAGTAAATGCATATCTACGGTAAAAGCTTCTCCATTTCCTGTTATTTTTAATTTTATAATATTATTTGTCCATCCATATGCGGCTCTGAAATCCACCCACAGTTCTGTTTTTCCATTGTTTATGATATACTTAAATAAAACTGTTTTTGAATTTTTTACTCGATATAATGTATTACCTACTACAACTTCATGTGTATTATTATTTAGTTTTACTTGTCCATACTTTGAATTTAATATTAAAATGCTTCCTTCCTCGTTTTCTGGTTTTGGAAGTATGCTTGCTTCTTCATTATAAAAAACACCTGCTTTTACAAGGTCATCATACTTAAGAAGTATTCTGTCACCTGTAATAGATGATATTGCTTGATATGCTTTTACACTTTTATTACTTGCATCTCTAGTAATAGACGCTAAAAAATAATTTTTAAAGATACTTGGTAATGTAACTTCCCATACCCCTTCCTTATCTACAATACTTAATTCAGGAATATTGTTATCATATCCTGTTATATTTTCTGCATTTGTTATAGTTATTGTTACTAATACATTTCCTACACCAGATATATACCCATTTTCTAAACTCTCAAAACTGTCTGCATATGCAATATATGTTTCTGTAAAAAATGTGTTTTTTATTTTATCTAATAATAAACTCCATTTACTATTTAATGATACATTTTCCTTTATCTGCTTTCTTTCTACCGAAACAGAGTCTTCGAATTCATCCTTTTCAAAAGGTCTTCTATTTGTAACAATACCGCCTCCATCTTCTTCTTCATAAACATAGACCCCTCCTCCCTGCTCTACCCAAATATATTCTGGATAATCTAATTCATTTCTGGAATTAATTTGAATACAATTTTCTTTTCCTTTTTCTTTTGACTTCTTCATATAATCACTATCACTTTCCATAATAGGGACTTTTAGGTGATAATATTTTTCTCCGTCTAAACTCTTTATTCCTTGGTAACTAGTACCTATTAAACTCCCTGAATTAGGTTCAGTAGGAATATTTGGTATAAAAATTTCTGATACTGTACTACCATCTGTTGTTATAAACTCTGTTTTATTATCTATTTTAATATAATAATCATAATAGGTAGCAGAGGAATAATTATACTCTTCTATAAAATCTAATGCTTGTTCTCCCACTGCTATATTCACTTGTCTTGGAAAATATCCTTTACTTACGAGTTCATCTCCTACATCCATTGTAATCTGAATTTGTTTATAATCAGTTCTACTTCCCTCATCTGCAACACACATAAGTATGTTCAACATATCTGTTAATTTAAGCACCTTTACATAATCCATATCTATATTAAGCACTCCTCTTGATTTTAAATATAAATATGCTTCTTGTTCTTTTGATGATAAATAAGTTGGAACTTCTGCACCATATACTTGGAGTAATAAATTCATTTCTGTTTCGGATAAAACAGGTTCTCCATAATATTGCATCATATTGGTAAGTAAAACAATAAATTCTCCATTTGTAATATAGGTATCCATATTTCCTTTTATAATATTTAAATCTTTTTTAGCCTTTTCATAATAATAACCTTTCTCTGTTCTAGTGACAAAAACATCTGCCCTTCCTTTTGAGGTATCTATATCTTTTACAATAGATGGTAAATTAAGAATAACAGGAGAGTTTGTCATACTAAGGGAATTATCTTCACTTAAATATACTTTTGCATGGATTTGGCTTAATCCTAGTGCTTTATAGATATCCATTAATGCTGTACCATAAGTCACATATTCTCCTGTTTCTACGACAGAATATGTAGAACCATTATAATTTTCACTATCTAATAAACAGTCATACCCTAAAATCTCTAATGCTCTTGATTGCATCTCATTTGGTTTAAAAGCTTCATTAGAACTCAGCCGATTAGGATCTGTTGCATTTAAATCGTAAAATCCCGTGTAAACAGATACAAATCCTTCTTTTAAAATTAAACTTTCTAAATTAGGAAGTTCTACTAATTTAGGTTTATAATAACATTCCTCTATATTATTATTAATAGAATAAATAACTGTTACCTTTGGAGAATATTGATTTATTTCTTGTAAGCTGTTTTCCATAGAAGGAACAGTATCATTAATATCTTTCATTTCTTCTAATGTAACTTCAACTGTTGCATCTGTATCTTGTAAAACATTAGCATTTGTGATAGCTTTTACATTTAAACCTGTAAAGGTTATCATATATATTATACTCAAAGCGGCTATTGTACTCTTAAAGAACCATTTTTTCAATTTATCAGCTCCTTCTAGCTCCCTTTCTTCTTTTCCTCATTGTTTTAGCAGACCGTAGTTTAGTATATATTTCTTTTTATAATTTCAAATTCATAAAATCTTCCTTGTCCATATATAGGGTCAATAACTTCATCTATATAAGGTAAAAACTCTGATGATAAAGATATTACTACACTATTTTTTCCCATATCCTGCATTCTTCTTAAAGCTTTATTGATAAACGTATCTAGTGCTGCAATTTTTTGTATTCTATTTATAGTAAGCTTCTCATTTATATCAAGTTCTGCTACATCATCATTTGATAATTTTGCAAACATTAACCTTACTTGATCTACTATGCTTAAAGAAACAGGATTTATATTGTCACTTAATTTTACTGAACGATATACTTCTTTCCCACCTAACATAAAATCTCCTTTCAACTTCCAACATATGCAATAATATTAAATCTAGCTTCTTCTCCATAACCAAATAGGGTAATTTGTGTATTAAAATTAACACTCACCACAGCAATAGTATAATTTCCACACTCTGCATAATAATAATTATCTGTCGTTAAAACTTTGTCTGCTGTATTACCTTTCGTAATAACTGATACTTTTGTTCCTAATAAATTAATAGCTCCTTCAAATTGTTTAAATTCTCTTGCCATTGTAAGAGTTCCATCATTAAACGTATATACTTTTTGAATCTCATCTCCTAATCCCATATCAATAGTAACATGATACCCAGTAAGAATTGGTAATATGGTAAGCAGTTCTGTTTTGTTTTCTACAATATCTAATCCATTATAACTTGTTACTTCATAAGAATTTCTTTCTAATCCATTAAAAATAGTTTTAAATGCTTCTGGATTATCATATGTTCTAATAATCACTGCTTTGTCATTTGCGATATGTTTTGCTGCTTCTTGTGGTCCTTTTACACCATCTTCTGTTCTAATTAAATTAGGCTGCACTGATATAGATTTATCTATACTAACAAATTTAGAAAATTCATCCCATGTCACGCCAGATATAACAGAAACACTAACTGTATTATCTTTCGCATAAATATACTTACTATTATCTGTTACTATTTCTAAAGAACTTGGTAATTGTATAGGGTAGTAAACGTTATCGTCCAAATATAAATATACGGTTTGTAGATTTATAGCAGCTGTAGCTTCCTTTGGTACAGTCTTCACGTTAGGTGCTTTAAAAACAAACTCCTTATTGTCTATTATATCTGAATTCTGAGTTTCTGTAAGAGCACTATCTTTTTGTTTATTCTTTATAATAAAAATACTTATAATTAATATGAATACAAAAATTATGCTTAGAACTATTACTACTCCAATACCTTTTTTCTTAATTCCTCCCATACTATTTTTCCTTTCTATTTTATATGTACTATTGTACTCATTTTTCTACTTTTACTATCTAATTATATATTTAAAATTTATTATCGTAACTCATATACGCCCCCTAGCCACTCAGCTACAATATGTCTATGACAAAAGTCTTCTGAGCGTTCATAACATAAGAGAACAATATCCCGATTTCCATTTTCAATAGAAAAAACTTTTAGTTTCTCTAAAATTTCTTCTTTCCTTAATAAACAAAGCTTATCAAAATACTTCTTTTTATACATTTCTTCTGTAAGTTCACCTTTTTTATATAAAGTTACAATATCCCACCCTGGATATAATTCTGGTAACTTCTCTAAATAATAAGGAAACCACTTTGGCGCACTTGTAGATATTTGTACTGGAACAAGCCCATGAGGGTTCATTTCAATATATTTATAATAAGATGTAAAAATCTTCATATGTCTTCCTCTTTTCTATGCGATACTTATAAACTCATTTATATATAATTGTTCTTATTTTTATATCTTTTTATTGTTTGATAGTATTGTAATTCTCTAGTCTACTATCTCTGCTGCTTCAAATAGTTCTGCTACAGATTGTACTTTCTGTGTATCACTATTACTAGCAAAAATATTATTTTCTATAATATTTTTCATTAATACACTCTTGTCCTCTATTTGAAATGATTTAATTTTATCTACTGTAGGTGGAACTGCTACTGTATATGTTATATGTGCTCGAATAAAAGCTGAAATAACTTTTCTTTTTTGAATAGTACTTAATCCAGCAACTTCAGCAGTAAATTTAAGAATATGTATAGCGTCTTTATCTTGCATGAAATTTTTTATATATATTGTATCTTTTTTAGATATACTATTCGATACATGCCCTAATGCTACTTTACATATTTCAATAAGAGAACTAATGAATGACATATCGTATTTAATAGAATCTAAATAATCTAGTCCTAATGTGAGTGAACCATAAAGATATTTTAAAAGTTCAATGACAACGGGAATCGTATTAGTATCTATGAATACTTCTAACTCTTTTGCTGTCACTAATGAACCTTCCTCAAAATTTTCAATTAAATTTAGAGCTTTTCTAGGTTGATTTCCTGCCCAATCTGCAATAAGTGCTATTACCATGTCCAAGTTTAAATCAAATGATAATTGACGGTATATAATTTCATTTTTTATTAAGTGTTTACATTCCATCTGTGTTAAATCACTAAGACGTAAAGTTGCTTTACTTCTTGATATAAGTGCATCACGTAATGCTCCTATTTCTGTTGTACATATAAAAATATAAATTCCATTTTGTAGATGCTCTATATCAGTCAGAATTGCATCCTGTGCTTTTCTTGACATATTATGTGCTTCATCTAAAATCAATACCTTCCTTCCCGTCTTTGAAAACCCTAATGACAGCTCTGCTTTAACTTTCTGAATTTCTTCTTCTTTTTCTTGAATTTCAGACATATTAAACAACTTAATAGAATCTGTTGATTGATTTTTATATATCACTGCTTCTATATAACTATCCTTCAAGTCCTTACTTTCAAATTTTGTAGTAACAGCAATAGCTAATAATTTGGCTATGGAAGACTTACCCAAACCAGGATTTCCATGCATAATAATAATGTTTGGTACATTGTCCCTTTCAATACACTTTTCTAAATAACAAACCAAATTTCTATGTCCTATAATATCTGTAAAAGATTTAATCTTCTTTGCCACAAATTTTCACCTCACTTTTTGAAATAATCACACCCATTCGATAACCAATATAAGAAATCCTTGACATAATATCTTCACCCCTTTTATAAGGAACTACATAATAGTACTCACTTCCATAAAACTTTACTCCTAAAGTTGTAGAATTTACACCAATTACAATATCATTTTTTATACTATAAACGATACTGGGATTAAATCCAGAATTTCTATCTGTTACTTCGATATAAGGATATTGTTCTAATTCAAGAAATCTATAAGAAATTTCTCTAAAAAACTGATTTATTTCTGACTGTAAGACAATAGCGATATCTGTATATGATAACATATCACTGAATAATTCTGCTAAATAATAATAAATTGCCATATCATAATAATGCACAGGTATTGTCTTATTTGTTGCTGTGTTAGTAAGGCAATACTTATCATATACTAAACATCCTATTCCTGTTAAATGTAACATATTTTTTCTTGGCATCCACGGATGTAACTCTTTCTTACGTCTAAGAAACTTTCCCGATTTATCAGCTTTTATATTTTGTCTACATAAATTAAAGAACAAGTCTTGTTTAGCCTCGCTTTTATCACTGCCAAATCCGACCTGTCCTCTCTCTAGTTCCATAAATTTATTCAATAATCTCACCCTATTTGTATTATTTTTCAGAAATACGTTGTATTAATATTAATCAAAAGTCTAATTAATGCAAAATTTAAATAATGAAATGTTTTAACTTTATTAGGTTATAACAGCTTTCTGTTATAACCTGAAGTTGAAATGAGAGAAAATTTAAAGTAGTACAAAATAACTACTTATGTGATAACTTTCGCTATCACATAACAGCGAATATCCACTTGCATTCGCTGTTATAACCAAATCAACAAATTCCTAAAGGATTTAATACAGCTGTATAAAACAAGCTGTATCTTAGGGTGTTTCTATCAACACCCCTAAGACTTTCGTGAAATAAGTTTTACATTACAATAGGTCCAACATTTTCTACTTCTTTTTGAACCGTTTCTGCATCTATAGCACTTGCTCTTTTACGAATTTCAGCTAAAGGCGACCCTTCTTCTCCTAATCCCTGGCTAGCTGCGAGCGCTGCTAATTCTGCAAGTTCATTAAGCTGCTTCTTTAAAGCTTGCTCATTATGTACATCTATCATCTCAAGTTTTTTATTAATCCCCTCTCCTGTACCGAAATAAAGTAAATCATTATCACGAACTTCCAATTTATATTGTTTCACTTTTAGAGGCAATCTGAATATACTTCGTTTACTTTCTGTTTCTCCATTTTTAGGATCTCTTAAATATACACAAGACATCTCTGTTTTTAATCCACCTCTAATCTCTTCTTCACCCTTAACAATATCTTTATGATATATACCATATTTATCAAATGCTGTTGCTCTATCCGTAAAACTAATAGTTACGACGCCTTCTCTATTTTTGTTTCTTTCAATCTTTTCTTCTGTCTTATTTGTACCACTTCCTTTTTCTGCTGAACCTTTATTCTTACGATTTACCTTTTTAGTATGTATTTGAACATCTTTACCTGAGAAATTTAAAAAACCGCAAGAATAACCTAACATAATTGTTTTCATTTCATTACTTGTTTTAGGAGAGGGTGCTGCGTCCTTTGTATTATCTAACCATATAAATCCCTTTACTGTCCCTAACGATTTTGAAAAATGTATTTCAAATTCTTTCGTTGGGTCGGCAATAGCTTGTTTTATCTCTTGATACATTTTTAAAGCAGCTTCTCTATCAATTGGTGAATTTGGTACTTTTGTGAAGCTAATTTTTCCATCTTCATTTTCAATTAATCCTGTCTTTTTTATAAAGGTTTCCATCGCTTTCTGAGGATCAAAAAGTACCCCTTTTGCTTCCATTCCACCCACACAAACATCAACTGCTGATGGACGTGCAACTACGACTTTCTCTATTTTTGCATTAGTTGAAAATGCAATACGGTTATCTTTAGTATGTTCTATATTTTCTTTAGACGCTTCTTTCTGTGCTTTTGTTGATTCGTCATCCGTTTCTGCTACATTAGAATTATTATTTATAAACTTATCAACACCTTCATCCTCAATTTTCTTACTGAGTTCCTCTAAGTCTGGTATTACTTGTGTTCCTACCATATTTCTTTCTCCTTCCTGGTTTTCTTTTTTATTTGAAATTTCTGTATAAAGTGAATTTAAACCTTTCAATTTGTTATACATTGTAAAAATAACTTCCCATGCACTTAATTTTTTTAACTCTGGATAAAGTTTTATAAAATGTCCTGATAATTCTCCTGCTTCACCATTTTCTGGACCATCCAAACCCAATCTGGTTTCTCTTAAATCTTCTGTTTCCTTTTCAAAAAGTCCACTGTAACTCCATACATCGGATAATGCAGATGAAATAATTTTTTGATGTTCTTCTTTTTTAATATCTTCCTTTCTGACTGCATTGACACTCGCATAAGCCATTTCAATTGCTTCCTTATTACCTGCCATTTTATTTTCCTCCTAGTTTAAATTATATTTATCTTCTCAGGACATTCCATATAACTAAATGTCCTTAATAAGATCGCATAATAAAATATTAAAGCGTTGTGATTTGACATGTAGCAACTACCTACATAATTCTTTAAATCTTTTTTTACACTCTCTACGCCTTTTTGAAAATAATTTTTATTTACATATTTCAATTCCTGTTTAACATTTTCTAATACAACATTTCGAGAGTGTTCTTTCACAAATGTATTGCAAATGATTGTTGCCTCTTTTTTATTTGCAATGGCTAATACTAATTCACTTGTTACCGCTTTTGACAAGTCAAAATAAAAAACTTTTGTCAAATATATATTTTTATTTCCATATAAAGCCCTCTCATATAAATTGTTATCAAAGCTCAAACAATGTAATTGTGTTCTTAACATGATACTAATAAATTTTTTGTATTCATCAAAGTCAACACTTAACATCACATTTGGTTGAAAGCGATAGGGTAATACTAAGTTAGCGCCGGAAAATATGGATAACATTTTTGAACTCTCAACATATACTTTATAGATTTCTGTCATCTCTGTTTTTTCCTTTCTTCATTTTTATATGAAATAAATATACTCATCTTTTCAACCACTATTCAAATTCTTGTATATTTATGTTAGTAATGCAATATCTTCATATAAAGTTGGGTTGTGAGCCAGATAAAGAGCTACGGCTTCTTGTATTTCAACATAGTCCTGCGATTCTGTAAGTTTAAATACAACATTAATTGCTTTTACAGCTTTTTTAATTTTATAATCACTCATACCTCTTGCCTTACAAGTATCAATAAAATCGGTTACAGGATTAAGCATAGTATCCACAACATGCGTAGCCACTGTCTGCGCAAATTGTTGTATTTTTTCGTCTGAACCGTCATCTCCTAAATTATTTAAAGCAGACAATGTAAAAGCAGAACTATTCACAACGTCTGTAATTGTACTTCTAATTCGATCTACCTTTTGTTGTTGTAATGCCTGTTTTGTAGATTCTGATCTAGATTTAAGTTCACTAAGCTTAGACATATATTTCACCTCCTGTTTTATTCTTAATATAAAGTCAATCTACTTGCCATTAAAATATTTTAAGAAAAGAAATGACGAGTTATTTGTGTTGTTTCATTATACTTTTCTAAATATTTTCTTATGGTTTCTTCTCCAATATCAGACACAAGATATGGGTAATTCTTGAAATACTTACAACTTACGATTGAAGCATAATACTCGTATAACTCTTTATTAAATTCTGTTTCATATATCTCTACTTGTTCATAAGGTATTATAAGAGGTGCTACTAAATCAAAAATCCCCATTGTCCTTTCGTCATCATTGACTGCATTTGATACCCATTTTCTAAGTAATATATGATTTCCACATTTATGATACAATTCCTTTGGTATCATTTTCATAATCTTATCAGCCATTTCCTTTTTAATATACGGAATATTATCCCCTGCTTCACCATAAATAATTTTATTTATGGTAATCGTGTTATAAGGTGTTATATTTCCTGGCATTACTGTAGTTTCCCAGTTATTAAGAGTAACTGTTTTTCCTATTCGATTAACAGGTACAATTTCTACATTATCAGAAACTAAATAATACATATCACTATCATTGTTATGAATAATGATTTTTTCATACTCATTCTTATAATATCGAACTAGGGATGCAATAATATCATCTGCCTCATAACCCTCTATTGCAAAAGTAGATAATCCTATTTGTTGAATAATTTCTTTTGCTAACTGTAATTGTAAAGTAATATATTCTGGTTTCTTCGGTCTATTTCCTTTATATCCACTTCCATTTGGAAATAATCTTTTATACAATTCACGTTTATAAGAAGGAATACTATCAAAGCAAAACACTAAGTCTGTATCATTATGTAAATATTCATATATTACATTCATTAAATATGCTATTCCTCCACATGGCATTTTACATGCTCTATAGCCATATTGATCTTCTATTACACCACTACAAATTACCTTATTTCCTTCTCCTGAAAAAATATATTGACTAACATCAAACAGTCGTAAAATACTCATTATAAATACCTCCAACTCATTGGAAGTGCTTGTTGTTTCTTCTTCTCGATCATAAATTCAACTCCTCTCAAAAGAATTGTATACTTAGTCCTATTTCTGATAATCTTTTTCACTATTGTTCCTTTATACCCCTGGAACTGTGAATCCCGAAATAAAGTTGTATTTCCTTTCAAACACTCATAAAACTCTTTTATCAGATTTGACTTTGTACTTTTATATAGATTATGAACCTTTTTCGTCAAATCTTTTATTAACACACCACTAATGGGAGCAATATATGGTATGGCAAATTTATTATTAATAATGCTTAAAATCGCATCTTGGTATGCTTCTAATTCAGTCATAGATAAGTGAGGTGATATATTATAATATTCTAAATCTTTTATTAGATTTACCTTTTTTGCGAGTTCTGTATCTTGTAAAAATTCTTCTATTGCAATTTGAAAGGAATACCCTCTATAAACTTTAGCCTGTATTTCTTTATTTGCTTCCATCGAATTAAGATAATTTTTTACTCTTTTCTTTATAATACTTGTAGAACATTCCGCTAATTGAATCAGTATCTCCTCTGGCAGTTTTTCTGTCATCTCTTCTGACAAAATTAATGGTATTACCCACATAATCACACCTCTCTTCTATTTTAATAAATCTAGCAAATCCCCTAAATCATTATTATCATTAGAAAATTCTATCGGCTTTACTTCTTCATATTTTATTTGTGTCACTTTTTCTTCTATAAGTCTATCGCTTTCGTCAGAAACACTAGCTTGAACTGTAATATTTTGTGCAGACTGTACCTCTTCTGTAATAGTATCTTGCTTTTGTTTAGTTTGTAATAATTGTGCAAAAGCCTCTATATCAAATGGCATAAAAACTTGTGAAGTTTTCTCTTTCAACCTTCCTAAAATTTCCTCGCGCAAAATATCTATTATCACTTCAGGAAGTGCCTCTTTAGGTATGTATTCTATATACTTTGTTAAATCGTCTGGTATAGTAAGAAGCACTTCCATAAGTGCCTCCTAACTTACTGTCCTTTGAATACTTTGCATTTTAGCATTATACATTACCTTTACAAATACTACTGCCTGTTGAACATTTACATGACGCAAATCATCTGATAGTTTCTTAACCATTGCATCCCTAAATCCACATATATTTATAATTTCTTCAATAAATGACTTATCATTCATGGCTGCTCCGATTGGGATAATATTTTGAACTTGACTGGCATTAATACTATTCATATTTAATAAATCCACAACTTTTGGATAAATATAATTCTTAACAAATGCCTTTTTCTCTTCTAATATCAAATTAGATATATCTTCATTTATTGCTCCTCTTTTAACAATTCCGGTTTCAATAGCTTTTCCTGCCTGTTCATCGTTTACAAAATAGCCTGCATCCTCTAAACTAGATCGTGCTAAACTAATAAGAGTACTTCCTGCTCGCTGTGCTGAAATAACTTTATTCCCATATATCGTTTTCCCTTTAAATAATGCCATATCCATTGTAATATGTCCTATATCTATAACAATAGAAATATCTTCAGGATTAATTTCATTTCTAAGTGCTGTCATAGCAACACCACCCTCTGGAACAACTCCAATATTTGTAGCAGTTAATCGAAATCTAACATTATCGTGATTTGGTAATAAAGGAAACTCTACTGTATAATCTCCAGCTAATTTTGCTTTTAATTTTGTTGCACAATCATTTTTCCCTGAATGTTCCTTAATAGGAATACATGTACAAATAATATACTCAAACATATCTGTTGTATCTTTTAAAAACTCTGGTACAATAACTTTTAGTTTCATGTTTTCCTTTGCTTCTGTACGTCTTAACTTCTCTTCCATCGCATCTCTCGCAATTGCATAAATAAACTGATTATAATATGCTATAGATTCTGTTTTTGCGGATTGACTTGTGATATTAAGCATCTTGGAATCATACATTTTTCCTGTCATACCTCTTGCAATAATACCTACATACTCCTCTTTTGGTGCTTCTACGACATCACATAACTCTAGTGGATTTTCTGTGTCTTTATATCGAAAATCCTCTCTTTTAATTCTTACAAAGTCATTTGTTAATGTTGTAAGTTTTCCATCTAGTGATAATGTTCTTACTTCACTTCCACCATTATCAATTGCTAATCCTCTTAAAATCATTTTTAAACCCTCCTGTACTTAGATTTGATTTGGTTTTAGTCAATGAGTATGAATTCATCGTCTTTCGTTTTTATCATAGGAATATTGTTATGTAATACGATTGTTCCTCCTTTATAGTTCTGTCCAAAAAATAACTTAGAACCATCTTCTTTTATTATTCCAGTGTAAAGTAATAATTCATTTGCATCTATTAAACTTTTAAGTGGTATTACAGCTAAACCGTTTTTCAGTTTTGCTACAAAGGATTTTAAGTTTACATTTACTCCATAATACTGAAATAATAATTCTGTTCTGTATTCTGAATGAAAGGCAATCTTTGCTGATGAACTATCCCCATCTTCTATTTTTATATGGTTTCCACTCGGTAAAATTTTCAAAACATTATCTAAATCTTGTAACATAAACCCTTTTGCATATATAACGATACCTATGAATTCCTTTTCACTATATACTTTATCACCCTCAAAGATATTTGTTTGTTCATCACCTCTTGTAACAGTATCTGCTTTAATAAGTCTTGAGCCTTTCACTCCAAATAAAGCAATCATATTTGTTGATACAAATACAGGACAATCTTGAATGCGAAAATCTACTCGTTCATTACTATTAGTAAATCCTCTAAATATCATTATTACACATCTCCCTTATCAATACTTAATAAAACATCTAACCATGAATTAAAATTCTCCTTTAACTGTATTGTATGAAATTTATTTTTATATTGGTTTAAATCGTGGGCAGAGATAACTTGACAATATCTAATTGTATTAGTAGATATTACATATGGATTAGGCTTTAATTTTATATAAGGTATCTTTTCCGACTCTTTTACTTCTTGTAATATATTTAAAGATTTAGCAACTTTTAACATACCCACATTTAAAATGCAGTAAGCTGATATTAAATCCAATTATCTCCCTCCTCATTATCTCGTATTATTTTTATAATCTCGCCCATTGTCTTCCCATAAAGTTTATATTTTAAGTCATCTGTAAATCTTATATATTTGTTTCTTGGAAAAACAAAATCTTGTTTATCATTTCTTACTAATTCTTGATAACAAATACAATGTAGTGTTTGAATAATTCTATCTGTACTAAGTTTTGTAATATCAACTAAACGAGATATTGTATCCTCTACGCTATTAGCATGTAATGTAGATAAAACTCTTTTTCCTGTATTTGTGATTTGTATTGTACTTAAACCTGTCACATCTCGAATTTCTGTGATATATACAAAATCTGGATTTTGATGAATAAGAGATTTTATATTTTCTTCATATTCTTCTATTTTCTCTGTATTAATTTGTTCTACTCCTGCTAGTTCTTGTTCTACTGGCATCTCTACAGAAATAATCTTATATTTATTTTTGTCTGCAACTTCTTTTAAAAGCGACAATGCTGTTGTATTTTTGCCACTCATTGTTGCTCCTACAATAAGTCTTAATCCTGTTTCTTTACTTAAAAAGTTTTTTTCAAGCCAATCAACTGTAGTAGATGTCATATTGAGATTATGTATATCTTGTGTAAAGGCTTTATTTGGTAATAATCGAATTGTTATGGTATACCCTTTAAACTTTGTGTTTATTACTACTCTTCCTCGATATTCTTTATTCAAATCTACGTCTACATATTTAGGCTTTCTACTTCCCCAATCCATAGGTGATTTTATACATAAATACTTGATTATATCTAACATACTTTCATATGAAAAAATTCTATTAGATACTACTTTTCTCTTTCTTATGTTATAATATACAATAGAACTTTTTCTTACAGTAGAGATAGTAATATCTGCTGCGTTCTGTTCTATCGCTTCTTTAATTACCATATCAAGTAACATTTTAGATGGTATCTCTCGAAGCATTTCATGTGTGCCATAATATTGTTGATAAATATACAAGAAAAAGTATATAGTTGTAGGTACTATTTCTATTTCATGATTTGCAATTATAACTTCTTGATACTTTAATTCTGGTATATATACTGCAACGATTTTATTTGACATTGGCATATAAGTGACAGGCACTAAATTAGAACTTTGAAACTCTTTGATTATAATATCTGGCATATATGTTATTAGTGGTTCTATTAAAGGATAACCATACACTTTCTCACATATTTCCTTTAATTTATTTCTTTCCATATATTTCTGTTCATATAACGCAAAAGCTTCTGGTGTTTTTAGTTGTATCGCATTATAAAACCTTAAATTTGTATAATCTTGAATATCACATATCTCATTATAGCTAAACAGTCCTTCCAGATTAAGCATACTTGCTCACCTCTCTAAAACCATCTTCTACTACAGATAATACATCTGGATTAATGTGTTTTAGACTACAATCAATAATCTGGTTAATAAACGGAATTTTAACAATATTAATATCCATAGTGTCTAATAAACCTAGTGCTTCAATCATTGGTTCACAGGAAATAGAACATTTATTGAGAATAACTCTTTGTGCTACATTCTCATATTTTGTTCTTGCAATAAATTCTTTCATAAATGCTAAAGACCTGTTATTTGTGTCAGTAATATAATTGACACATAATACATCACTAGCGATTACATGAAATATCTCTTCTTGCTCTGGTGAAATTACCACATTTATTACTCGATAATAATCAGCTGCTTTAACTAACGAAACTAATAGACGCTGTGAATCTTCTGGCGTATCATTAATTTTTCCTGCTACAGCGCAAAATTGTTTTTCTTGTTTATTCAAAATCCAATCATCTAAAGATATAACGGTATAACCATAATCTGTTAATTTTGATGTTCCTGTTAAATCTATGTAAAGAACATTTGTATTTTGCCTTGCTTTATATTTAGATAAAACATAAGGAACAATCGTTCGACCTGTACCTTCGTTACCAGTGAATACTCTTAAAGATTTCTTAATTAATGTTTCTGCTATAACTGTTTCTTCTATCTGATTAGAACGTAAAAAATTAATTATTTGTGTTTGTGCTACTATTGTTTCTTTATCTAAATCTAAAAGCTTATTTAACTTAGCTCGCATTACTGAAATTTCTCTAACAGCACTTTTAAATTCCTCTGAAGTCTTATCACAAGTAGATAGTATTTTTATAATTGTATTTAATGCATTTTCCGAAATTATTTTTTCATTCCGCATACGTAAATGTGCATTAACAAGAGGATTTCCTGTTAAATCAGCTTCATCTTCTGCAATACTTGCTGCTACGTCATTTACTAACTTATCTGACGCAAGATAAATATTGTGAATTTCTTTATCTAAGGTAGTGAGTTCTAAAATAATATTTGCTCTCTCATCCGTAATTCCTGCTAATCTTGTAAAAGTAACTTCTCCAATATCTTTTTTTGTATTGATACTTAGAATTGCTTGATCCAATTCCTCTAATCGCTTACTCAGTAACTCTTTTGTATGTATAGTAAGTAACTCTATAATATCTTCTACCCTCTGTTCAATTACTGTATTTGTTTTCACTTTGTAATATTCCTTATCGTAAAGTAAAGCACGAACTTTTTCTAATTTTGTTTCTAATGATTTAATAGATGGATCAGCCATAATAGTATACATTTTCTCACGAAGTGCTTTTAACTTCTCTTCTATAGAAGCATACTCATGGTTCTCTCTAAGAATATCTTTTACTACTCTAGTAGCATCTAATTCTTTAGTAAGAATACTAACATCTGCTACTGTATTACACTTTTTTATTCTATTTGCTATAGAGTTCTCTAGCTTTTCTTCAACAATTTTTTCTTCATTATTAGGCTGTTCTGTAATATCAATTTTTACTGTTTCTAATTCTTCATTCTTTAAATTTTCTTCTATTACTTCCTCCTGTACAGTATCTGTATTCTGTGATAAAAACTCTTTTGGAATAAATTTTTCAATCACTGGCGATATTTCATCTGCTGAAGATATAATTGGTGTTTTATTTGCTATCTCTTCTATAAGACTATAAATTGTATCAGATAAGACTTCTGGCTTTGGATTATTTAATAGTTTATCAATTCCATTTCCTTCTACTATATCTGTTTTCCCTCTTGTAATTAAAATAATTTTTACACTTGGATGTTTACTTTCCGCCGCTGTTAAAAAGCTTTGTCTTAGTTTTGGTTTCTTTATATCTGCTTCTGTTATAATAAAAGCTTCCCTTGTAGGCTTAGAAACTGTTGGGTCAAGTTTAAATAAGTCAATCATTGCTTCTACCTTACTGACAACGACATTATCCTTACCTAATGCTCGACGTGCTAATGTGTCCATAGTTCTTGTACACACAATCATATTTTATTTCCTCCATATCTAATAAATATCTATAATCGTATATTGAATTAGTTCTCCTGTTGTTTTGTGTTCTAATGTTATAATATCTCCAATCTCTTTTTTCCATAACGCCACTCCTAGTGGACTGTCTGTACTAAAAATCCCCCTTACAACATCTGATACACCCTCTGGATATAATTTTACAATAAACTCTCTACCATCTTGTACTCTAAGTAAAACTGTTGTATATGTTACTATCATTCCTATCGGTACATATTTTTCTTCTTGTACTTTATATTTAATTGACCGTATACGTGTATCTATTAAACTTAATGTAACATTATACATAGATAATTTGGTTGTTGCTTCTGTAAATGCAGCGTTTTCTGAACGATCCCCTTGTGCTGAAGCTTCTTTAAATTCTTCCGTTGTCTTTTCTAATAACATAATAGTATTGTTCTTTTGGTCTCCTAATTCCTGAATAAGAGCTGCTAATCTTTCAGAGATTTTTTTACTTTGCTCTTTTAAATTCATAAGCAACCTCCATTTATCAATTATTTTTTATAAATTATAAATTTCTTATTCTATCTTTTAGATCTTACTGATGTCTAAAACAATTGGTTGTTCTTTGTTACTCATATCAATTAACCAGTATTCCTTATAATTATCTGCTACTTCGATTGACATTGAACCACCAATTCGTACCTTTTCAAATACAACATCTTTTAAAATCTTTACTATCTCTGAATTTTCTTGAACTTTAGTCCATGTTGTATGACGAAGTTTATCTGAACCAAAATATCTAGAACTTATGCTAAAAATGGAATTGGCAAGTTTCACTGTGCAATCTCTACTAACATATATCTGCAACTGCTTTGTTGATTTTATAGAATAAGCTCTCATATACTCCTTGTCCACTTTATTAAGATAGTTTATAAACTGTTTTGATAATTCAGTATTATCTAGCTTCCTCCTTTTAAATAAATCAAATAACCACAATGAGTAACCCTCCTTACTGAAGTATACTCATACCCTACTTCTTTTCATTTGCTTCGTTTTTATTCTTTTTTTCATTTCCAAGTTCTTTAAACCCAATAACCCCAATAATAATTAATAATACAAATACACCAAAGCTTAATATATTATTCATATCAATAGCCATATTTCTACCTCCTATAATATTCTCTTACTTAATCGAATGTAATAATTCCTTAACAATACTTAACCTTTATACACTTCTATTAAAAGGAAAAAGGTACATACCATACAAAATATTATTAATAATAATATTGTTAGGCTTATTTTCTTATAATTTCTCTTCTCTCTTTTTATCTTGTTTAGAGTTTCCTTAAATTCTGGAGCAGGAAGAGGCACTGGTTCATCCTTTGGTATTTCAATAGTATATTCTACTATTCCATTTTCATTCCTACCGACTAATACCTCTGTTCCTTCAATTAATGTAAGTGTAAAGCTTTTTGTTGTTTCTCTAAGTTTAGTAGGAGCAAAGGTTAATACTATTGAACTTGCTATATTATAGTCAAGTTCAAATCCATTTTGAAATTGATTTCCAATAAGTTCATTTAACTTTCTTTCTTGAAATCTTTTTTCTAAATTCTCAACATCTCTTTTGATATTCATTTTTACCCTCTATACTTCACTTATATCTGTAAACATATCCTCTATATTTTCCGTAGATACTACTAAATTTGTACTATCCTCTTTAGTTCTTTTTATATAACTAGAATTTTTCAGATTAAATAACTTAATAAATGCATTCACATCATCATAGTCTTTTTTCATATGATTATAGATATTATCTAAATAAGAATAAGAATTATCTATTGGGTTTTCTATAAGTTCCGTTAAATTTAAATGATACGAAATATAAACATTTTCTTTCGCACGAGTTACAGCAACATAAAGTAAATTACGCTCATTCCGCACTTCCTTTGCAGCTTCATACTCACAGCCTTCCTCTATGTATTTTTTCAATACACTACTATTAGGAAATACTTTATCCTCTGCATCTAATATATAAATATCATCTGCCTCTAATCCTTTAGCAGAATGTACAGTATAACATCTAACTCCTGTATTTGCATTTATACAATCCTTTATTCTCCGTTCCTTGTCATATTCTTCTACTATCATTTGCTTAAATGTTTTATTATTTACAATATCTGCTACTAGATCATAATAGTATTCTTTTTCATATTGTAGCAGCCACCACTTTCCTTCAATAATATATTTTTCATATATTGGTAATAGTGCGTTAAACACTCTTCCAGCTGAATTTTCTTTTCTCATCACAATAGAAGCTCGTTTTATTGCATTTAGAATATCAATAGAGGACACTTCCTCATATGCATAATTTATATCAAAAATACCTTTCCCTGATTTACGTATAGCTATAAGTAAAGGACAGTTTACAGAATTATATTTCCTAAATTCCGGAAATAATTTTGGAATAGCCTCTAAATATTGTTCATTGTTTGGGTTCTCTGCTATCATTGCTAACTCACATAATTGCTTAAAAATAGGTAAGTCCATTATTTTAGCAAATTTATTCATTCGAAAAGCTACTCCCTGTTTATATAATTCTTCTGCTAATGGTACAGCTGAATTATTATTTCTAAATAAAAACATAGTATCTCGGAATTTTGTATATCCTATCTTCATTTGTTCTTCTTTTATGGCAGATACAATTTCTTTTAAATTTAAGTCTTTATTAGGTATTATTTTTATTTTTCCACCATCTTTTATTCCCTCAAACGGTTTTATATTATGGTCATTTGGATAAATAAGACGAGTAGAATATTCTGCTATTTCATTTGTACATCGAAAAGACTTTGTTAAATTTTGTATCTTTGCATTTGGATATATTTTTAAATATTCATCTACAATCTGTTGAGATGCTCCATTAAAGCCATATATCTGTTGTTTCATATCTCCAATCGCTACAAGGTTATAGGTAATTAATGATAATATTTTTAAATGTAAAAGAGATAAATCTTGAAATTCATCAACTACCATAATATAATACTTTTCACAATATTTCTTCTGTATACTTTCATTTGTTTCAAGGACAAAAAGTGCATAAATAGGAATATCCCCTTGTGTAATGTTAAGAGTACATGCACCTAATAAGAACCACTCTCGTCTTAAACTTTGGAATACTTCTATGTTCATTTCAAGTTTCTTAAATTTAAAACTATTCTTTACATTTGTTTCATCAAATATTAGTGCAGAATTTAAAAAATTAATTGCTTCTAGTACATGTCGAACATAAAACATATCTGTTGTATTTACGCCATATTGTTGCATATATGTTGCCAATATTGGTAATTCTTTCTTTAAATCATTTCTCTCACGTATTACCATATTAGGGTAAACTTCCTTTACAATAGAATAGCAAATAGAGTGAAATGTATTAAATTGTATAGTTGGCGTAAGTGAAATCTTTTTACAAGCGTCTACATATTTTGCTTTTAATTCTGCTGTAGCCGCATTTGTAAATGACATAGCATTTATTTTTCTTCCTGAAATTCCATGTACTGTTTGTGCTAAAATAAGCCCTGCTACAGTAGAGAAAGACTTTCCTGTTCCGGGATTTGAAAAAGAGATTAATGGTGATGTAAAGTTGGAAGCAAATTCCATTTGTTCTTCTGTAAGTTTCTGACCAAGCCTTGCACTGAGTATTTGCAGACTTATCTTTTCTTGTTCTGTCACTGTCCTCCTCCATTCTTATACTGCTTTTTTATTTATAATCATAAACTAATTTCATATATCTAAAATACTTTTTCTAATAACCTTTATTCTATGATTTCTATGTAATCTTTCATCTTCTTTTCTTCTTCTACATAATTAAATAAGTTCAATACTGCATTATCCCATACTTCTTTAAAATCTGGTCTTTTTGTAGTATTTTTACTTCCAAATGCAGATGGCAATGTAAGAAACTTATTTACATAAATAGGTTCATCTATCCAACCTGCTCCTGCCACATATACCTTTTTATTTTTTACCACCCTTCGTACAATCGTTGTACCAATAACTTCATAATACTCTGGTTGTTCGCTAAAATACTTTAGCCAATCTATTCTCACTTGTTTAAATACATCTGCTGCATAAAATCCTAAGTCGATTACAACATCTGGTCTACGCATAGATAGAATAATAGCTAAAGAAACACATTTTATTCTATTGTTTGTATAATTATCCATTGTATAAATCACTTCTGTATTTGGATTTTTTACAAAATGTATAATATCATCTTGATTATTAAAATGCACTGGCAATGGAATTTTTTCTATATCACATTTATAAGAAGCTATTTTCTCATTTGCTTCTAATATATTATTAAGTTTCTCATCTCCTGAATTAATAAATTTGCATTTACCATAAAAATCTCTTAATACTTTCTCACTATAGTTTGTAAATTTACATAACCATAAATCTATTTCTTTGTGCTTCTGAAGGACTTGTTGTAATTGTCCTACATGCCAATCACAAATATATTTTGTACCCATAAGCTCATACAACTTCTCCATTATACCTCTACCCTCCTTACTGTTGAAATTCTATCTTCTTCTTTAACTACTTGATATGTTATCCTTTCTATTCCATCATATACTAGATTTCTTTGTTCAATCCCAACAATAAGAATATCTTGTTTAAATGCTTCGATAAAATCTCGCATAACAGCAGAGGTGGAGTCACTTAGAGTAGAAAATGCTTCATCTAAAAAGATAACTTGTAAGCAATCCTGCTGGAATTTTATAAGTGTATATTTCATCAAAATCCCCATTACTGTTCTAAATGCAGAACCTTCTCTCAAATTAATATCTTGTCCTTTATCATTTACTATTCTAGCCGTCTTTTCTTTTATAGATAAATGAATACCCTTTATATCCGCATCTGGTACAATATAACCCGCTTTTTCTATCGCTAGCTCTAACATCTCCATAGATAATTCTTTTCTATTAATTAAATACTGTTCAATATTTTTATATTCTTTTACAATATAATTTATAGTTTCTTTTAATGCACTCGATTTTTCTTTATAATACTTTTCTTCTTCATTTAATTTTATCATCTTTTCTGAATTTGCTTTTCCTAATGCCGCTCTATCTTTACTTTGAACAATTGCATTTAGAAGAGCATCCCTGCTATGAGCAATGTCTTTTCTGAGTTCCTCTGTTTCAAACATATACAGTTATCCCCTCTCTTTATCTGTACATCTGAACAATTACCAAATAATTTCTGTATTGCAATAAGCTGTGCAATAGAAATTGTTATAGTACATAATGATTCACTAGTATAACCAATGCTAAACTGCGTTTTTATATTATCTATAAATAAACCTAAACCTTCCTTACAAATAGATAATGTTATTTGTAATTGTTTATAGGCTTTACAGATTATTTGTAAATTATTATTATATAGTTGCATATTTATATTTGTAACATTTCTCATATTAGAAAGTATATTATCCACACCATAAACCATTTCATAATTTGTTCGCTGAATTGGTAATGTTACTGCTTCATTCTCTGCAACCTTTATTTTAAACACTCCTTTATTATCATCCTTTACATAATAGCAATCTTCCGTTCTATTTAAAATATGATATAATTCTCTTGCTAATCCGCTTTCTATTGAACAATTAGGCAAATTTAATTTTGTAATAAGTGCTGTATTAGAATAATAAATATATGCATTTCCATTATAAACTTGTATACTTGCTATATTATTTGCTAATCCTCTTGCCACTTCATCTAATGTTTTAGTTTCTTGCACTACACGTTGAAACTCACTTTTACAAAATACAAAATCTTTACTTGTTACATTAAGTGAATCACTCTCAATCCTACTTTCTGGTATTGCTGTTGCTATATACGTAAAATTTTTTTGAGAAAGTTCAAACATTTCTTTTTGGACTCTTAATGTAAGCATTTCTTTTTCGTTGATTAAATTTAATGTTTGATCTAAACTAACAGTTATTTCATTCCTATCACATTGTTCTATATTATCTACTATGATAAATTTTTCATCCACAATTCCACTCATCGACTGTACATATAATATATTTTTCATCAATCTAATATTTACTGTTATATTTTTATTACTATTTATCATTTCTAATATTGCACGTTTGAATTTAATTGCTGATATTCTAATAAGCACCTTTTTGCCTCCTCATTATACTTATCTGCAATAGCATTTACCTTTTTTTCTAACTCTTTCCACGCTGCAAATTCTTGTTCGTAAATCCTAGGGTCTGGATTATCCTTATATAACTCTGGCATAAATGCATAAAGGGAGATTTCATCTGGTAACTCTATATCCTTTAAAATAAATGGGTCTACTTTATAAAGTTTTTCTGCCCATTGCGCAATCTGTATCTCTTGTTTTGTACGTTCTTCTAAAAATTTTTCTCTTATCTTATTTAATAATGCAATTTCACTATTCATCATTATCTCTCCTTTTGCTAATTTTCAAATAATTTTTCTTTTCTGAACAATTTTTTATAAAAAAACTTCTTTGGTAGCGGCTATTTTATAAATTTTATTATTTATTACATAATAATCCCATCTATTGTCCGTAATTAACATATCAGGAAACTTTCTTATGAAATGTGTTACTGCAATGCTTTTTGTGTCTGTTACATAATTGTCTAATACAAGTTTATTTTCTGTTATAAGTATAAATTCCTTTGTGTTTACTTTAATTACAGTTCCTCTCATAAATTTGATAACCTCATAGATCTATTACCTTTAGGCAATAGAATATAGCTCCTCTCTAAAATTTGAAGCTGTTATAGCCTATCTCAGTCTATAACAACTTCCGTTTTTAAATATCGATACTTTATATTTTAAATTCTTTAATACAAACATTCACACATTCTGTTATAATCTGCTGTAGATGTTTTCCGCTCAAAAGAGTAAGATACTCCTCATTCATGGGATATCCCGCTACCTCTGTCAAATCTGAAATAGTCTTAATAAAATCATGAAATCTCTTAGTATCTCTTTCATTCATAATATAGTCCTTAAACTTGTTTAGTGTTGGATAATCCCATAAATGCATATTTAGATAAGGTACTTTATTTATTCTGCAAAAAGCTAATATTTCCTCTTCTGTTGGACGCATAGAAACTATTTCTTCGTATAAGTGTACCTGCTCTTGTTCTTTCTCTTTTAAAATACCCTTTGGATTTTTCTTTTTAATTGACGATGAGAGGTTTTGTAAAATATCTAATATATCATCATCAATAATAGAAACTGGAAAACCCTTATAGCTATTTGTATTTTTTATAAGTTTTAAAACAGTAGAAAACTCTATCTCTAAATTATTTAACTGTTCTACAATTCTACTTTTCTCTTCCTCTACCTTTTCCTGTTCTACATCTCTTTCTGAAATAAATTCATAAAGTTGTTCTAGTCTTTCTTTATTAAAGTTCTGTTTCTGCATCTCTACTCTTTCAGAATCTTTGTTTGTTTTATTCACCTTCATTTTATCCATTTCCTCCTAATTAAACTTAATATTATTTTATAAATTCTTTATTATTCCAAAAAATCATCCTCTTTGTAAATATGAATTAAAGTTTCTAAATCACCTGGATTATGAATAACTTGTCGTATCAATTTTTTGTCCTTTTCTGTATATTGCTGTGCTTGCATGAAAGCATTCAATGACGTATATACATTCTCTTGATTATTTAAGATAGAAATATTTTCTTCTGACTTGTGTAAGTCCTTTTCTACCTTTCCTCGTAATGTTTTTAATTTATCATAACTTATTTCCACATTTTTCTTTTTAAAAGTAAGGAGATTTGTTTTCATATCAAAATTATAATATTCTAATTTTACAGTACTATCTTCTTCGATTGTAAGAATAGGTATCATAATAGAGGTATGCCTATTTTCTTCACTTGAATCTGTATTGGTTAAAGAACCTGGTACGATCATTGTTGTTCGCCCTGTTTGCGTATTAACAGGAAACTGTCCTAATGGGGTATGAATATCTCCAACAATTGCCAAATCTACTTTTTCTAATACTTGCCTTATTTTTAAATTTGTAGATGAATGATACCCATATTTTGTCTTTATTAACTGCGAATTAGGCACTATCATAGGTGTATGAAATAATGCAATATGATACTTCGCCCATTCTTCTCTATGCGGTTGATATAAAAGTACATTTGTTATATCCTTTTGATGATGCATAAAAGATATTTGCACATCATGTATTCTCAATAAATTCGGTGTTTTCATAATTTGTTCTTTTCGCAAAGACGCTCTTCTACTCTTATACACAGGATGTGGTTGTATAATATGTAATTCTGGGTTACTATCCATATTTAATCTTATGTGATTCCCAATAAGACCATAGAACTTTCCTTGTAAAAGTTCTGACATTTGAATATCAATATCATAATCTGCCAAACTAGAAGCAACATCTACGGCATAACCCTTATCATACCAATCTCCTAATGATATAAAATAATTAATCTTCAAATCTTTGATAAGACACATAAGAGATTTCTGTACAGCAATAGTACAGTTAACATATCCCTCTATAGTAGTAATATCCTTTGATCGCTTATGTAAATCTCCTGCAAATGCTACCTTTACAGCCATTTTTAAACCTACTTTCTTATTCAATATGTTCTGTATTATCTATTAGCTTCTTTCCACAAGTAGGACATACTCCACTTTGTATCTCTAACATATCATTTAAAACATCTAAAAAACTGTTTAAAACAGGAGAAATAGGAATAGGGTTTAAAAACATAATTCTATGTAAATTCGGGACTTCTATATCAACCAGATTTATATTAGGCGGAAGTACTAACTTTTCTAATTCAATAGGTTCTAAATATTTTAATATGTTATATATCTCTAGCATCTTTTTATTTATTTCTATATAAGCTATATAATCAAATACCATCATTGTACTTTTAGCCTTCTGAATTCCTTCTAATTTCGCATTATATTGTTTTAATAAATCTTTTGCTGTTTTATGTGTTATTTCTTTAAAATTATTAAGAAAATTTTGTGCTATAGTATCTGTTGTTACAGAATCAATGATTTCATAATTTGTGGATATTGGAGTGTTTACAAATGGCATTACTCCAAATGTATCATGCATTTGAAGACATAAAGAATTTTTGTTATATACTCTAAATCCAAATTCATATAACAGCATATCTAAGCCTCCATCCCGAAACGTGCGAATAATCTTTTCATTTGTTTCTCGAACAAATACCATATAGCAACCATTTCGTTCGCGTTCTAAATGTACAATAAGTCCTTTTCCCTTATATCCTATTAAAATATCCGCAATACTCTCTGTATCTCTTATTAAAGCTTGCCTATCTTCATCTGTTAAAATTTTTAAAGTTACAACGGATAATATCGCTTTCATAAGAATAGATTTCCCGTTTGAATTATCGCCAATTATTTGAACTAGCCCTGTTTCTGGAAACTCATATTTGGCTTCTTTAAAACTTTGAATATTTCGCAATATAATGTTCATATCTATCTCCTGCTATAGTATAAAATCCAATATTTATTTTATACTATTATTGATATTAAATATTATCTATATCAGCACCTACTAAGGAATCTAAATCCTCTACTGCTTTTTCTAACTCTCTTAAAGTTTCTGCATCTTTTACTACCTCCGCCTTCGCTGAAATAGTATTACCTTCTACATTATCTTCCTTTTTTGCTTTCTCTATTACTTCTATATCCTGTTGAGCTTCTACAATTTCAATTAATCTCTCTTGAATTTTCTTCGCTCCCTTTACTGCATCTAATTCAAGTAAATCTTTAGCAGAACGCTTTACCTCATCTGATTCATAATCCAGATGTAAAAGAGTTAATGGCTTTGTACTAACATACTTATTAAACCTTGCAACTGCCTCTTCTGGTGTACAAGCTGTAGAAAATGTCATATTCTTCGCCATCATTGTTTCTGCATCTTTTGATAATGCTAATAATTTATCTTTATTCGCTGCCCAAATCTCTGGATATTTCACTTCTAATGTTAAGGTACTAGCAATACCATTAAAAGCCGCATTCTGTCCTGCTGTTTGTTTATCTTTCCCCATATAATCATATCCAATTTCTAAATACTGCGCAGTAGAAGGTGTATAATCTTTATTGTTAAGAATAGTAGTTAACTGAGTAGTTCTTTTTCCTCTCAATTCCATAGAAGCTATAAAATACTTTGCAAATACTGGCATACCTTGTGGATCTAATGGCACGGCTAAAACTTCTGTATAAGTTGGTGTTTTTAGTCCAGAAACAATTGGTGTTTCTTTTGGTAATACTCTGGGATCTGCATCTTCATCTCCAAAATATTTTACTTGAATGTTTTTAATTGCTTGTTGTAATGTTGCAATATTTAATTCTGTACCCATTGCCTCTGCTGTTTCTCTCGCCTTTCTTTCTGCTTCCATTTTTTCTTCTTCACAAGCCGCTTCATGAAATATTCTTGCCATGCGACTAATACTCGGCAATATCGTTAAATCTGTAAGTTGACCTGATTCGGAGATATTATATTCTGTCACTTCAACAAATGACTTTCCTAACTTATCCCAATCAAGGGTACGTCCAAGCCCTGTTGTTACAGCAATATCAAGTTCGCCACTTTCGTTTATTATTAATGGAAAAAATAAACGATAACTTGTATTAACTTCTGCCTGCTTACTAAAATTTCTTAATCTCTGCTGTGCAGCTTGTAATTTCTGACTTCCTTTTAATCCTGTTGCTAATGGTTTCATACTCTTATTCTCCTTTTTACTTTTATTTTGACTTTTAATTAGCTTTTCTTATACTTTTTAGAGAATCTCTTTTTCTTATTTCTCATTTATATATGGATTATATAAAGAAATTTTTTCAAAATAGAATTCATCTTATGTATATTTTTAATCTCTATTTAAATTAGACACTTCAAAGAAGAAAGTTTCCTAAAGATAAAAATTTGCATAAATAAAAAGAAGTTAGTTCCCTAACTTCTCTTTATTAATTAATCTTTTTATTACACTAAACTATGAGCATAAAAATAACACAATATTTTGGATTTTTGCTTTTCTGTAATTATCTATTACAAACTGTTCGTACCTTTCTTCTCTTCACATTCTTCTATTTCTTCTTCTGTAGCCTCACACACAACCATAATCTGTTCCTTATTAAAACCCTGGTTTATCATCTTTCTTATAATTTTTTTCCGTTCCTGCTCTATTCCTTGCTCTATCCCTTGCTCTATCCCTTGCTCTATCCCTTTTTCCAAATTCTCTCGATCACGCATTAATAATGTCATATATTCATGCCTCCATTCTCTATTCTTTTTTGCTTCTTCTACTGCTTCTTCTAATTTCTTTATAAATAGATCATTTGATTTCTTTCTTGACACATAGTCCAAAAAATGCCTTTAATTCTTTGCTTACATCATCTAGTTTTCCCTTTGTATTTAGAAATATTTTTGTTGCTTCGTCCTGTAAAAAAATGCTTGTATCTTCTTTACAAATATTCTCAAATGTATAAATATGTCTTCCTTTCCCAAATAAATCAAAAGGACAGATAAAAATAATATAGCTTCGATTTAATTTTGTATAAGTTTCTCCCTTATCTATTAACTGCAAATCTATCATACTTTGATAGTATCTGGTTCTTTTTGGAAGACTATCTACATTTGCTACTTGCATTTCTATATTATAGATAATATCTTGGCTATCTTTCACATACACATCTAACCTTATACTTCTAGCATCACTATCTTCCTTTATACTTTTTTGTAATTCTGGATATTCAATATGGCTTATATTTAATTCTGGTAATATTCTTTGTAATATCTCTTTACATAATTCTGGATTTCTCATCACTTTTCCAAATAAAAAATCGTTAGATATTCCTATCTCATTCCAATTAATATTACTCATCTGTTCCTCCTGCTGTTTTCCATTGTATTTTTAATACTACCTTTTTTTACTTTATCTTAAATTGTCTTTTTCTCTTATTATAATTATATACAATATCTTGAAAAAATACAATATACTTCCTATAGCTTTATATAATATCTCCCTCTTCTACTATAATCAAACATTACTACATTTCAACTATAGATTTAATTTTAAGTTCTTATACATCCTTTACTAATAAAGTTATATCAAATTAAAGGGAGTTTATATCTTATCATCAGGAATACTTTATCTTAACTTTTAGATTCTTCTGAAATACCTAATGCTTCATAGCATGGGTAAAGCTCCATACTTTGTGTTGTTGTATAAGCACTTCCAGACTGACCTATAATAGAATTTTTATCACCATTAAATATTCCTAAATCGTTTATGTATTCATTACTTTTTGTGTTAGACCAACCAATACATTTATAACCTGGTTTCTCAACTGGAGTAGGCAAAATTATAGATAGTTCTTCATTACTCCATATTGCATATAATTTAAGAGAATAGTTACTAACTCCATCTACCTTTCCCCCAACTGGATATAAAACCATTCCTGTTGAAGCTGTATTATAACCTAATAATGTATGTTGTTTTTCAAAAATAGATATTTTATTTGTATTATTTACTGCATAGCAAGTAATAACTGTTTTATTTGTATAATCTGTTATAGGAATAGTTACCAAGCCATCAGTAGAAGCTGATACGGTAATGGCTATTGCATTAGGGTCTTGATTATTTGGCATAAGTGTTACACCAACATTACTTATATTATTATCATTACTGCCTTTCTTGTCCCATATAGCATATATCGTTTGACCATTCTTTATAGAAATAGATCTTGTACCAGTTGTTGCATTAGGATTTGTATTCCAACCTATAAATTTATATTGACCATTTATAGGAACTTCTGGTGTTACAATTACTTCATCTTCCCAGATAGCAAAAAGTTCTACTACCTTAATCTTTGTATCATTAGAAGCTGCTTCCAATGTAAAGTCATCATTCTTATATGTTTGGTAAGATTTTGCTGCTTTTCTTATCGCACGTTCTTGACTTGTAGTTAACTCTTCATCTGGTATTATAATATTATCTTCATCTTTTTCATTTGAAGATAATGCCCACCCTAAAAAATCCTTTTCTACTTTAATCTTTTCTTTTTCTTCTCCATTTTGTTTATCTACTTTATAATTTATTGTTAAAGTATAATCACATTCTTCTAAACCTCTTGTATAATCTTTTTCTTTCTTACATCTTTTGTAGTAATACTCGCCATCTGCTTTTTCATTACCTGGCAAATAAACTATTACATCTGGACCATCGTAATCCTTTGGTGTGACTATATTTCCCGCATCTGGTTTTTTATTTGTATCAAGTGCACCATCTTCTCCTACATAAACTTGCTTTCCATCTTTTGTAACCCATTTACTTCTTACAAGTTCTCCCGTTAAATCTGCATAATAATCCTTTCCATCTATTGTTATCCAATCATTTTTTACAATAGCCCCAAATGAACCTTTATGTGATGTATTCCCTAAAAAAGTACTATTTCCTATTTCAATAAAACCATAATCTAAAGTACCAATATCACTTCCCTTAACTTCTCTCAAATAATAGGTATTTGTACCCTCTGTAAATTTTCCCGTTTTCATTTTACCATCTATATCCAAATAATACCAATGCCCAGCATCTATATCGAATAACCAACCAGAATACGGTTTACCATCAGATGTATAATAATACCAATCACCTTTATCATCTTTATCCCAATATCCATCTACAACAGAGTTCTTTTTCTTTTGTTCTTCTGTTAGTTGTTCTTTAGAGGTAACAACTGCACCATAATTCCCATTATGGTTTGGGTTGGTTAAATATTGTTTATCTTCCTTATCAATCCATCCTGTTATCATAACACCATTTTCATCTAAATAATACCAATTACTGTTTTCTTGAAACCATCCTGTCGCTATATTTCCATTTTTCCAGTATCTCCAGTGATTATCTGTTCCTAGTGCCCAACCATTTGTTATATTTTGGGGATTTGTAATGCTCTTATCCAGATTTGCAAATACTAAAGTATTCTGTGAAATTAAACCTACTGACATTATTCCTAAGATAGCAAAACCTTTTGTAATTTTTCTTTTATTCATTATTTTATTCCTCCTTATTATTTATTATTTCAATTTCTGTTTTTCATCAATTTGTACTTAATAGAATATTTTATATTTCATTTTAGTAAACGTATTTTATTGTTTATCGAATACGTATTGTTGAATAAAATAAATATGGATTATTAGCCACTTCATATAATTCCTGTTTAAATAACAATTCTTTATCTTTATGTTGTCTTGTATCATCAACATCCTTATCAACTATGGATTGTATTATAATTGCTAATGGCAAATATTTTTTTACTAATTTAACTAAATGTTCTCCTGCTGGTAAATTATCAAGGGAATTTATTTGTTTTCCTATTACATCATTATCAGGAATAACAATTAATTTATTACCAAATCTTCGCAAAATTTGAATTACATAAGGGGAAAGATTTGAACCTAACAGTGCTATTGCTTGAAGACCTATACTTCTTAAATATAAACAACAGACGATACCTTCTACAACATAAACATGTTTATTTGATTTATAATATTGTGATAATTTCTCCATGCCATAAAATGTTGTTGCTTTTGCCTTATATCCATGATTTCTTGAGTCTAAATATTTAGGCTGTTCAAATTTATCCCATCCACAAAATCCCATAATATCTCCTTTTACATCCATAACAGGATAAATTAATCTACCTCCATATATACTTCTACCTTTTTTAATAATTCCTAAAGACTCCGCATGAAATTCTTTTGGTATCTCAGATATCAGTGGTAACAGTTCAGCCTGCAACTGCGCACTTGCCATGAATTAGAGCAACCAGGAATCC
>OFGM01000529.1_pt1 | contig 34361 bp, 32 predicted proteins | sample 1521741 | NCBI WGS metagenome assembly OFGM01 (sample SAMEA3504079, study PRJEB24116) | mouse gut metagenome | biome: mouse gut; feature: mouse-associated habitat; material: faeces | place: Denmark | collected 2011
TTAAGCCTGCCGCTAGCGTTCATCCTGAGCCAGGATCAAACTCTCCGCTGTTAGTATCTTGTTTCCAAAATTCTTCGAATTGTTCTTTTACCGGTCCAGGATCCCTTTTCATTGCTGGAATCTTGACGGGACTTTTTTATTTGTCCCTGTACTCTTCAAACAACTTTCGCTGCTTTGTCTTGATGGCATCATGTCAATGTTCTCCTGCTGTCCCGGGGACTTCCTTTCACCTCCTGTGCCTTGCGGCTTCCCTGGTGTCGTTCCCGAAACGCGAATGCAAAATTACAGCCTTTTCTGACATTGTGCAAATCTTTTCGTCGAAAATTTTCAAAATCATGCACGATATCCGTTTATCTTGTTGATATATCGCGAATTAAAAATATGTTAATTTTTGTTTTGATTTGTTAATTCGATGTTCTGAAACATTGTTTTACACCGCACCCAGTCCTCCAAAAAAACGAGACAGAGCAAAAAAACACCGTCCGGATGCTTTTATGCATCTGCGGACGGCATTAGAGATTCCGACTCAGCCCTCCAAATTTACGTGAAGGGTCCTAATTACAATGGTCAGCGATAATCTTTCAGGAGCTCGCGAAGACGCTTGCGGGTGAAGAATATACGACTTTTCACGGTACCGAGGGGCATACTGAGACGAGAAGAGATCTCCTCATACTTGTATCCAGCCACATGCATCGAGAACGGCACACGGTAATCATCGGGGAAGCCTGCGAGAATAGCAGAAATCTCGCGGGCAGTGTAAGCTCCATCAGGGGTATCAAGACCCGAATCCTGCGGAAGATTGAGATGATAGAGGTCTTCTGTGACATCAACAACTGTATTTTCACGCACACTTTTGCGATAGTTGTTGATGAAGATATTGCGCATGATGGTAAGAATCCATCCCTTGAAATTGGTGTCCTCGGCAAACTTCCCCTCGTTGTCAAGAGCTTTAAGGGTTGTATCCTGAACCAGATCGTGCGCCTCTTCCCTATTGGTGGTGAGTTTCATCGCAAATGACATAAGATTACCCTGCATACCGATTACGGAGGATTTGAAGGAATCGTTCTTGTTCATCTGATGTAAGGATTAAAATGGGTTAGATGTGTGTGTTGACTCGCTCTTAGTTCGAAATCATTTTCACTTGTCAAAGTTACTTATTATATTTTATTCACGCAATACTTTTCTTTAAAATCAGTCATTTTTTTAAAGAATCCAAGGTAATCTTCACACTTTTGTAACAATTGAGCCGCCAATCCTTCTTTCCGCTACTTTTCGCTGTTGATCCGGTCGACTCGGACAAGTTCGATTCTGGTTGTTCCCATTCTTACGATGGTGAATTTCAGACCCGCTATTTCCAGTATGTCACCCTGTGCGGGAAGAGCCTCAAGGTTCTCGAGTATGTATCCGGCAAGCGTATGGTATTCCTCGCTCTCGCGAAGGTCGAGTCCGAACTCCTCATTGACAGCCGAGATCTCAACTCTTCCGGAAAACATGAAGGAGTTGTCGTTGACCTTTCTCGCCACGATCCTCTTATGATCATGTTCATCCTCGATCTCTCCGAAAATTTCCTCCACGAGGTCTTCGAGAGTGACAAGACCTGAAGTCCCTCCGAATTCATCCACCACGATCACAAGGCTGCGCTTGTCGGCCATCATGCGTCGCATCATCTTGTTGGCCAACATAGTCTCGGGAGTAAAGATGACCGGCTTCAGACGGCGGCGCCAGTCGGCATCCATGTTGAACAGCTCCGAAACATGTATGTAGCCCACCACATCATCGATATCCTCTTTATATACCACCACTTTTGAAAGGCCGGTGTCTATAAATTTTTTCATAAGGTCATCGCGGGAGGTGCCATCAAGGGGCACAGCCACTATCTCGTTGCGCGGGATCATGCAGTCCACTATTTCTGTATCCTTGAAATCGACAGCCCTGCGGAAGATTTTGACTTCGTTTTCCTCGGCCCTTTTGTCGACCTGCTCCTCAAACGACTGCTGGAGATAGCTGTCAAGCTCGTCGATGGTAAGCCGCTGGTCGCCGCTCTGGCCCGGGCCAAGGCCGAAAGCCTTCATCAGCCCCCTGGAAATCATCGACACCAGCCATGACACGGGATATAGAATAAGATAGATCAGATAAAGCGGAAGAGCCAGAAGACGGATCATGAAGTTCGGATTTACCCGGAAAGTAGTCTTCGGAAAAAACTCACCTGTAACAAGGATTAGCCCGGTAGAAAGGATGGTGTTGGAGACAAGTACCAATGCATCGCTTCCCTCCCCGAAAAACTGTTCGAGAGGACTGTTGACAATAGCGGAGAATGCGATACCATATATTACAAGCACCACATTGTTGCCTACAAGAAGAGTCGAGATAAACATATCCTCATGACGGGAGAACATCTTGATTATCCGGTCGACGAGTCCTCCTCTTGCGGCATCTATCTCCATCCGGACCTTGCTCGACTGCACGAAAGCTATTTCGGTACCGGAGAACAGACCGGAGAAAACTATGGCCACAAGTGTGATTATTACAGCAGGGACAAATTGGAGATCCATTGTCTTGTCTTTATTATTGCCTTATTATAGCCTTTCATTATCATAACCGGCAATCCCTGTCATTGATCCTGTCATTGATTATGTGTGTCGGTTTTTGCCGCATCGTCCTCAGGAACGGGGAATATTCCCTGAGGTTTCAGCACCCGGTACGAAGTGAGCCGTTCGTTCGATTCGAAACCGATTCCCTCCAGCACATGGGTTGCTGTCTCTATATGAATAAAGGTGTCGCTGTAGATGCGTCCCTGACGCTGGTCCCAATAAAGCCTTTCCGAAAGGAACAGATCTTGTGGAACTTTTGTCATCTCCACGTTTCCTTCAAGTCGCCAGAGGCGACGATCCCTGAAGTAGCGCGCCGAGTCGGCAGCGACCGTCGCCACCACATGGAAATAGGGATCGTATTTCTGTAGATATAGCCCTTCCGGAAAAATCCAGTACGCGGGGGTCGCCTCATCGTATACCTTCCACACCGGCGCCACAATCTTGTACTGTATCACTCCCGAGTCAGAGATAAGAGTAGAGACATTGCGGGTGGTCATAGTCGCCATTTTCATGGGGTCAAGACTCGCCGCGACATTTATCTTCTGTTCCTCCACACAAGCGGAGAGCAACAACGACACCGCAAGCGATATGGCTGATATGCGGGAGAGGGCTGAGCCGCGCGCGAATCGGCAGATCACTTGATTTTACGTTTGAAGAACCAGACCTCGTTGAAATTCACGCCGAGCGTGATATTGAAGTAATTTTCACCGATAAGCGCTACCGGTGCGGCATGCCTCCGCTTCCACTCAAGACCGAGATTGACCATGGTCTTGCCCTCGGGGGTGGGGAATCCGACTCCGCATGACACGCCGTATTCTTTCACTGAATTGCCGTTGATAAACAGATAATCGTCGGTGTAGTAAGCACCAAGACGGTAAGTCATTCGCTCGCCGTAACCTCCGCGGATCTTAGGCGTGTATTCGGCACCGGCCGCATAGCGGAGACGATTGTTGAACTTCATTCCCTGAAACACCACCACTTCAGGATGCTCCTCCATATATAAAGGAGAATATTCGCAGTCTTTCCAGCCCTGCCATGTGAAATCGGCCTCCACCATGAACCGGCCCTGGCGCTGATGGACATAGCTGATGCCGGCGCCGACGGTGTTGGGCATGTAGTATTTCCCTTTCATTTTCATGAAAGCCACCGTATCGGGGCGCGAGTCCTGAGAGGTTTCCTGGATTGTGGCCCAGGTCTTGCCGAGGAGAGTCTTCCGCGGACTCCAGGTGACACCGAGAGTGATACGGTCATTCTTGGTAATGTTCTGCGTATATTGAGCACCTACCAGGATATTCCAGTCTCGGATTTCCATCACATGCTCGAATTTGGAGCGTCCCCCTCCCTCGGGAACAGAGAACACATCGTTTGCAATTGTACCGAAATTATAACTGACGTTGAATCCGAGTGAAAATCCTTTGATTTTTCCGCTCAGACCGAGATAGAACTCGTTGATACCGCCCGATCCCTGATTCTCCATCGCGCCGTGCCGGATTTCATTTCCGAACGCATAACCGACAGAACTTAGAGGAACGAGCCCAATCGAGCCTCCCATAAACTTACTGATCGGAAACTGCATGGTTACATAGTCCACGCCGCCGCCGATCGAGTGATCACGGACAGACCCCTCCTTGCTCCAGAGCATAGACATGTCGGCGCCGAGATCGAACAGGAACGTCAGCGAATCGATTGCCGCATACGAGGCTGGATTCATCACATTGATCTGTCTGCCGGAGTTCATGGCGTAGCCTACACCTCCCATCTGCCGCTGCATGGATGTGGCCCTGTCGCCGAGAATACCGTACCCGTACATCGAATATGGAGTTGTGACGTTCTGGGCCGTCGCAGCCGCAGCCAAAACAGCCGCAGGAAGGAGAAAAAGGAGTTTTATCTTATTCATTGTCATCATAATTGTCGTTATAATTGAAGATCCGTACCAGACCGCGACCCACAAGCGCATGGTCTACATCTGCATCGATGTTTTCATCTGCGAGCAACCGTGCGAGAATATCGGCATTGCCGCCGGTAAGAATGATTTTCACATTTCCTAATCTGCGTTCCGCCATGTCGCGGATACCACGGATTTCAGCCACAAGTCCTCTGAGCACACCGGCACGTATGGCCGTGACCGTATCGTGCCCGAAATCCGGGAGTTCCCCCTCCGGATCCACGAGCGGAAGGCGGGAAGTAAATCCGTTGAGAGCCCGGAACCGGAGAGAAAGTCCCGGCGATATGTTGCCGCCGAGAAAGCGTCCGTCGGCCACAAGATCCTCCGTGACAGCTGTTCCGGCGTCCACCACCAGCACCGGCACACTGGACAACGCTCCAGCCGCCGCCGCCACTCGATCTGCACCGAGACTGCCCCGGCTGTCGTATTCCACATCCAGAGGCAACGGAGTCGACGGACAAAGTCTCAGATAACGGTTGCCGAATCCGCGTTCAAGAAAATCCTCGAGACCACGGGAGTCCTCCCCAACCCTGCAGGATACGGCACATTCCGGGACATGCCGGCGCACCATGCACTCGATATCCTGCTCCGACAACGTGCCGGAAGAATTGCATTCGAGAAGTCTTTCCCCCTCGAACACGCTCACCTTGGCGGCGGTGTTGCCTATGTCCAGCGTAAGGACTCTTTCCTTCATTCTTATACGGGACGGTTTTGTTTCGATGATATTCCTATCGTACCGAATCTTTGTGCTGCTTTCTGAGAGCGAAGACAAGCATCCATGATGAGATGATCTGTATCAAGGCCCCAGCGAGAGTGAAGAGAATAGTGTCGCGGAGTATTCCGAGCGTTATCCCGTAAGCGCCGAAGCGCGCGGAATTATAGAACCAGAAAGCGGCTCCTACACAGAAACAGACACCGGACCAGACCTCCATGCGACGAATGCGCCGCACGCGCAGACTGTCACCTGGAGCGCCGACCTTCACCAACCGCGCCACTATGTACACAACCGCGCCACCCGTGTACACCCATTTGAATATATCTCCCAGTGTGCTGTTGTCCATGCTCACAATGGGAGCTATCATGCCGACGCACACAAGAATCAGTCCCATGGTCGCCGCGGTCTCTACGATCCTGCGTCGCCGCATGAGCGCGGCATCCTGCGCAAGGCTCCTTCCTGTTTCTTCTCTCCTGCTCATTTTATGACATATACATCTTCAGTGGATTTCTGCATGCGGTATTGTTCCCTCGCAATTTTCTCAAGGTCTTCGGTGCCGGTCAGCAGCTGCTCGCGACGGTTACGATAATAGTCGGCAGAATCTTCGCATGCCTTGATCTCTTCCTGGAGGCTCTTGATTTCCTCCTGATAGCGTATGTTGTTCTTCCAGGACACATCGTCGTTGAGAAACAACATAAGCAGTATCATGCCTCCTATCAGCAACAACGCAAGGTGCGACCGTCTTCTCAGCCAGAAATTCCACTTTTTGATTTTCCTGCTCATTTCAAACTTCAAAATTAGTGATTATGCCCGACTATTCAAAATTATAAAGGATTTTTAAGGAACTTTTAGAAGCTGTTTAATAAAAAAAGTTAACTCCGGGCAGCTATGAAATAAAAAACCCGGGCCGCAGCTCGGGGAATGATTCGGGTTATGTACATTATTCTGTTTTGACTGTCTTTTAAATATCGGACGTCAATGCCTCGCTATCTGTAGTCCTTCAGAAGCCCCTGAAGGCGTTTGCGAGCGAAAAAGATTCTGCTTTTCACCGTACCGAGAGGCAACGACATTTTTTCCGCTATCTCGTTGTACTTGTATCCGGCGAGGTACATGGTGAAAGGCACCTTGTATTCATCGCTGAAATTGTTGATGGCCACCGATATCTCCTTGACAGCCACAGATCCCTCGGGAGATGTCAGACCAGACTCCTGCGATAGATTCACATGATAAAGATCCTCCGTAGTGTCGATTATCGTGGAGTTTCGCACCTGTCGCCGGTAGTTGTTTATGAAGATGTTCCGCATGATCGTGAACACCCATCCTTTGAAGTTGACATTATCGACGTATTTCGACTCGTTGTCAAGCACCTTGAGCGTGGTGTCCTGGACCAGGTCCTGGGCTGCGTCAGGATTCGATGTTAGCTGGCAGGCGAAATTGAACAGATTTCCCTGAAGTCCCAGCAATCTTTGTTTGAAAGATAATTTGTCAGTCATAGCAGTGGAATCTTAAATAAAAGTTTTTATGAACCTGTTCAGGTATGCGACATCCATTAAAGTTAGCCTATAGGTGAAACCGCCCTGTGACAGATCTACTGAACTATAACAACACTGTCGGAAAAAAGGATATGAAAATCATCAATTTTTTTATATTATTTTATGCTACAAAACACAACTCATTGAGTACAGCACACATACAAATGCCATGGATTGGCAAGGGGAATATATTCCCCCCTTTCCCGATTGGCATAAAGATCGAAGCGGAGTGCATCGGCGCGCCGTTGGCGTCGCTCGTCGGCGTCGCCAAGCGCGAAATGCATAGGAAAGAAGCGGGAGATATTGAAAGCTATGGTAATCTCAGCCGCTCCGGTGAAGTAATCGCGCCCGATGCGGGAATCTACCGGAAAAAAACAGAAGTCGATGTCAGCCCCTGAATCCGGTTTGGGAGAGGTCTCGATATAGCGGCGTATGTCGCGCAGACATGCGTGGAAGTCGCCCATGGCTTTGCGGACTTCCTGCGGACTGCTTTCGTCAAGCCATATCCATGCGTTCAGGTCACCGGCATGGAAAATGCGCATCCCGCCGCAATCCGCAATGTAGGAATTACCTGTGTCCGTTGATGGAAACGCCGCCACACGCACCGTGTCATCGCAAAAGATTTCGCCGGGACGGAGCACGGTTACAGCCGAAGGATCGGGACGCGGCCCCTTATAGACAGATGTGGGGCTGACTATGTGACGCATCCGCTTCCACACGTCGGAACTCACCACATACCTGATACGTGGAAAACGTGAGGCCCATGCGAATATGTCAGGGTTATAGTGATCCTTATGACTATGGCTCACAAGCACATATAGCGGAAGCGAGGCATCTATGCTATCAAGAAGCCGCGAAGCATCGGCAGTACCGTCAGGGCCGAGCCAGTAGTCGAACACGAATGTCGCGTCTCGCATATAGACCGCAAAGCAGTCATGCCAGACATATCTGATTGCAATCATAAACGTAAATACGCCCTCCGAGCCAACACTTTGCGGAGGTCGCTGTATATAACAACTTCAGGATACTGCAGATTGTTATAACGAATGAGTCTCTATATGGGATATTTTTACTAATTTTGCATTTCGGGCGAGACTGCGTCTCACAGAAGCCGCTGTTTCCCGAGCCGGAAGCCCTATCCGATTAAACAGTCAAGACATGATCACAGCATCGGCAAAGAAGAGAGAGAACATAGCTGAGTACCTGCTATATATGTGGCAGATCGAGGATATAATCCGCGCATACGGACTCGACATCGACAAGATCCGGGAAAACCTTGTAGACCGATACACCGACCTTTCCCTGGAACTTCGAAAGGACATGCTGGAGTGGTACGAGTCTCTTATCGACATGATGCGGAGCGAGGGAGTCGCCGCAAAGGGACACCTGCAACTTAACCGCAACACTCTCGCCGATATCGAGCAACTGCACCGCCGCCTTCTGGCCGACCCGAAGTTTGCCAACTATGCCACCGATTATTACGACACTCTGCCTCTCATAGTAGAGCTTCGGTCGAAGGCCGGTGAAAACCGCAAGGATGAGATAGAAACCTGCTTCGACGCTCTATACGGCATCCTCATGCTGAAACTGCAGAAGAAAGAAATCTCTGCCGATACCGCCCGCGCAGCGGCACGGATATCCCGATTCCTCGCTCTCCTCTCCCATTATTATAAAAAGGACTATAACAACGAGCTCTTCAACGACACCGACCCCATCACGGGGAAGTGATAAGGGCTGCGAATAATATATTAACATGAAGATATTAGTGACCGGCTGCTATGGCCAACTCGGCAATTCCCTAAGGATTGAACTTGAGAATGACCCTGAGATAGAGGCCATGTACACTGACTACGACACGCTTGACATCACCGACCGCGATGCAGTTGGCAGATGTCTCGCCGAAAACAAATTTGACTTTGTAGTGAATTGCGCCGCATACACCGCCGTAGACCGAGCCGAAACCGACGATCTGAAGGCTGCCGCGCTCAACACCGGAGCCGTTGGCAATCTCGGCGAGGCCGCCGCCAGAAACGGCACCAAGGTGATACACATCTCCACCGACTATGTGTTCTCCGGACAGGGCTGCCGCCCTTACGACGAGAAAGACGAGCCATATCCACAGGGCATCTACGGACGCACCAAGCTCGAGGGGGAGGGACTCCTCTCCTCCTTCTGTCAGGACGCAATGATTATCCGCACCGCATGGCTCTATTCGCAATTCGGCAAAAACTTCGTGAAAACAATGATGCAGCTCGCCGACACCCACGACCGCCTCACAGTGGTATGTGACCAGATCGGAACTCCCACCTTCGCCGGCGACCTTGCCAAGGCCATCCACACTATCCTGCGCCACGACCGCTGGGTGCCCGGCATTTACCATTTCACGGACGAAGGAGTGGCTTCATGGTACGATTTTTCCAAAGCCATCTTCGAACTGGCCGGCAAGAATGTTGAAGTGACGCCCGTCCCATCGTCCGAATACCCCACCCCTGCCAAACGTCCGTTCTATTCAGTACTGAGCAAAAACAAGATTAAAAAGACTTTCGGCATGGAAATCCCCTACTGGCGCGACTCGCTTAAGCGTTGTCTCGAACTTCTCGGGGAGGAAAAGAACTTCAATTAAGACAATACCAATAGAAAATGTCTGAAGAACTCAATAAAGAGATAGACCGCCGGCGCACATTCGCCATCATCTCGCATCCAGACGCGGGCAAGACCACCCTCACCGAAAAGCTGCTCCTTTTCGGCGGTGCCATCCACGTGGCCGGCGCAGTTAAAAGCAATAAGATCAAGAAGACCGCCACATCAGACTGGATGGAAATCGAGAAGCAACGCGGCATCTCGGTTGCCACCTCAGTGATGGGCTTCAATTACGGCGATTATAAAATCAATATCCTCGACACGCCTGGCCACCAGGACTTCGCCGAGGACACGTTCCGTACCCTCACAGCCGTTGACTCGGTAATAATCGTAGTCGATGTGGCCAAGGGCGTGGAGACGCAGACCCGCCGTCTGATGGAGGTGTGCCGCATGCGTAAGACGCCGGTAATCATCTTTGTCAACAAACTTGACCGCGAGGGCCGCGACCCGTTCGACATCCTTGACGAACTTGAGAAGGAACTGAAGATATCTGTGCGTCCCCTGTCATGGCCCATCAACATAGGTGCGAAATTCAAGGGAGTCTATAACATCTACGAACATGGCCTCGATCTCTTCACCCCCTCAAAGCAGACCGTGAGTGAAAGGGTAGAGATCTCGGATGTAAATTCTCCGGAGGTCGACCGTCTTGTGGGCGAGGAGGACGCGGCCAAGCTGCGTGATGACCTGGAGCTCATTGAGGGCGTATATCCGGAATTTGACTCCGCCGACTATCTCCGCGGAGAAGTGGCTCCGGTATTCTTCGGATCGGCACTCAATACATTCGGTGTCAAAGAACTGCTCGACTGCTTCGTAAAGATCGCACCCTCTCCCCGTCCGGTAGAGGCAGTGGAGCGCACTGTCTCGCCGCAGGAGGATGGATTCACCGGCTTCGTGTTCAAGATCCACGCCAACATGGACCCCAACCACCGCTCCTGCATCGCATTCGTGAAAGTATGCTCCGGCAAATTCGAGAGGAACGTCTATTTCCGCCACGTCCGCCACGACAAGATGATGCGCTTCGCGGCACCTACAGCCTTCATGGCCCAGAAAAAAAGCATTGTCGACGAAGCATATCCCGGTGATATCGTAGGCATACCGGACACAGGCAATTTCAAGATCGGCGACACCCTGACCGGCGGCGAACAGCTTCACTTCAGAGGATTGCCAAGCTTCTCGCCCGAGATGTTCAAGTATATCGAAAACGCCGACCCGATGAAGCAGAAACAACTTGACAAAGGCATCAGCCAGCTGATGGACGAGGGAGTGGCGCAGATATTCACCAACCAGTTCAATGGCCGTAAAATCATCGGCACCGTCGGCCAGCTCCAGTTCGAGGTGATCCAGTACAGGCTTCTGCATGAGTACGGGGCCCAATGCCGATGGGAGCCAATAAGTCTTTACAAGGCATGCTGGGTTGAGAGCGATGACGAAGAGGCGCTCGCAGCCTTCAAAAAGCGCAAGCAGCACTTCATGGCAAAGGACAAGGAAGGACGCGACGTATTTCTGGCTGACAGTAACTATGTCCTCCAGATGGCACAGTCCGATTTCCCAAAAATCCGTTTCCATTTTTCCTCTGAGTTCTGATCGGACTCCACTCACGGATATCCGCAGACAGAGGATTTGTGGTTTATCGGTCTTGCAGTCTTGCGGCCTGCAGGATGATAACATTTCAAGACAGCGCATTACCGAACATCAGCATCAGCAACCGACGGACATTTTACGTATGAACATAAAAAAATCGCGGCTTTCCGGCCGCGATTTTTATGTATGTATGAGGGTACCTGTTCGTTATTTCGAGAATTTGAGGACACGCGATCCGCTTACTACCACGTAGTTGCCTTTCGCGAGGTTGGAGACGTTGTATACACCTGCGTTTGCGATTGTGGATTCAACAAGATTTCCTGCCATGTCGTAAATTCTCACGGTCTCGCCGCGCTCAACACCCTTGATGACAGCTTCCTCTCCGGAACGGATAACCGACATGTTGCGGAGATCGGTTGCACCCGATGCTACGCAATCAACACCGTTTTGACCGCCATCGGGATCTGTTACATAATTGCAAGTGTAGATATCGTAAAGATGGAGAGTGTCGCTGTTTTGATCCATCGCGTAAACCGCGTAATACTTAAGCGCATTATTTCCATTATTTAACATGAAGTTACGATCTGCCATCTCGTTTTCTATGGGATATATCACACTGGAAACGGGAGCCTCATAGTAGTAGTACTCTTCCCTGTCCACCTCCGTGCCAGAAAGAGTATAGAGCCCTTTGGTGATAATTCCGCAGTCATCCCACTGGTACTTATTGATGCTTCTCTTGACCAGCTCCGAAGTATTGGCATCCTTGTCGTAGTTGATTCTCTCGATGAGTCTGTTCTTGTCATCGTATTTTTTCTCAAGCTTGGAAATCACCGAGGCTCCGCTGAAGTTATGCACGGTGATTGTCATCAGGACATTTACGCCGTTTTCGTATGTGTACTCTTCTTCCGAGAAAAGCATCGTCTTGTTCAGATCCCAATACGTGGAGACCTTCAGCAGATTGCCGGCATCGTCATAGGTGTAATCCAACAGACCGCCCAGCGTGAACTCGCCCCCAAAATTGTTGTAGTTGACGCGTGTGGCCAATCTGCCCTGTTCATCGTATGTGTATTCCACATAGCATACTTTTTTGAAATCGCCTGAATCTTCTTTATACTGATATGTGTCAGCCCGGATAAGCTGGTTCTTCTCATTGTAGAAGTATTCGTCGTAGCCGACTTCGTCGCCACCGCTGAGTTTTAAGAAGAAGTCTTCTCTTTCCACCAGATTGTTTTCGTTGTATGTGAATTCATAACTCTCATACTTTGTGTCAGTGGTGATGGCCAAGAGAGTATTCGCTTCTTCTGCATTGGACGAAGATGCGACAGCGACAAGCGCAGCAACCAAAAGTAGATTTTTTTTCATAAATGTTGGTATTTAGGGGCTCGAAATAAGTTTAATCAGAACAGAGCCGAACCCATTACGCTCTGTTGTGTTAATATTACGCCTGCAAATTTAATAGAGAAATAGGAGAAATGCAATTTTTTATTTTAAAATTATAGTATAATTACCGCATGTTTCTATACGTGATTTTTATTAGTCCTAATTATCAACTGTTTGCTTAACCGAATACTGTTGCAAAACATATAAGTTGAACTTAGGGAGTGTTTGAATTTAACACGAATTTTATGTTGAAATGGTTTTTAATTCTTTTCATCCCCCCAAAGGGTCTTTCCGGTGAATTTCACCAAGCATCGTCGGTCGCATAGCCCGCTATGCTCCCTCCCCAACTTGTGAAATTCCCTCGAAAATCCCTCTTTGGGTGAATGAAAGTTAAATTCAAACACTCTCTTAAATAGTGCACCATAACGGCGAAATAATTCAGTATTTCAAAAATAATTTCCTTTCGGATTTGGAAAATCGAACCGATTGAATTAAATTTGCGTTATAAAATCAAACCGGCGGGGCAAGAGAGTCCCGCAAGTTCCCAATACAAAAAGAAAAATCCCACATCAAAGCAAATTGGGGAACTCATCAAATTTAAAAGAAATGCCGAGACAAGTCCGAACGTCGATGGCGGGCCCCGCGCCTTCGGGCGCTGACCATACGGTCGCAGGCGGATTACAAAGATGTCCGGACCCTCAAATCCTGTCGTCCGGAGTTTCGTCACAATCCTTTGGTGTGGACTTCATAGAGCCGGTGGTTGCATCCGCATTCACCGGCTCTTCCATTACCGTACTTTTAGATACATTAAACATGCATATCATGCTTGACGTAAAAGACACTCTGCTTAACCGCACCAGTATCCGCCGCTATGAGCGCGAGCCTATCCCTGCGGAGACAATGGATTTTATCTACCGCGCCGTGGCCAATACGCCCACCAGCTACAACGGCCAGCAATTCTCTGTAATCGACATCGATGATCAGGCCCTGAAGGAGACTCTGTATGAGCTCACCAACCAGAAACAGCTTAAAACCTGCAACCGTTTGCTGATATTCTGCTCCGACTATAACAAGATATCCCTTCTTGCGGCAAAGAAAAATCTGAAGATGCCTTCCTTCACCGACACTATGGACGGCGTGACCATCGGTATCATCGACGCCTCCCTGGCTATGATGAGCGCCGTTGTGGCCGCTGAATCCTGCGGTCTGGGCACAAACTGTATCGGCTACCTCCGCACGGTCGATCCGGCCCGCGTCGCCGAACTACTCCATCTCCCCAAGGGAGTCTTCGTGGTGTGCGGACTCGCACTCGGTGTACCACGCGAGCATCCCGACCTGAAGCCGAAACAGCCCGCATCGCTCGTGTTCCACCGCAACGCCTACCGCCAGGACAACGAGAAGATGGTCGCCGAACTCGAAGAGTATGATGAAACGGTGCAGAACTACAACCGCACCCGCTCCGGCAGTACCACCGACAACGACTGGGTGGCGCACATAATCGGCTACTACGACCACGCGATGACGTACCGCATTCTCGACTACCTCCGTGATCAGGGCTACGACGTGAAACGCTGACATAGCGACACCGCACACCCGGCAATATTCCGCCGGAAAATAGAAAAGACAAGAGCGCGCTTCTTGAAGCGCGCTCTTGTCTTTTCCGGAGTATAAAGAAAAACGGAGCATAAGGCCTCGACCCTTGCTCCGTTTTGTCGCGATAGCATTGTTTTATTATTTAAGGCAATGTCTGCGACAATCACCTATATATAAGACAACGCTTGCGCATAAAAGTTTACCCGTGTTCTACAAAAAAATGTTAATTCGGGCGAAATCTCACTTCTTTGCCTTCTCAACCCTCCCGCAGGCCTTTGCCTTTGCGCAATTCTCCGCTTTCTGACACTTCACAGCCTTCTCGCAATTACGAGTCTGCGCACAGCAATTATCAGCCTGGACGCAATTGCCGGTCTGCGCGCAATTCTGTGCATTGGCACACTTCTTCACACAATCGGCCTTGGTGCATTTCTTGCAGTCTTTACAGTCTTTGCAATCTTTGCAGTCCTTACAGTTCTTGCAATCCTTGCAACCGGGACAGTCGGCACAGTCGCAGCCGGCGCAGTTCGCTGCCTTGCACTGCTCATTGAGACAGCACTGTTCGCACTTCTGAGCCGCGCAACACTCCTGCGCATTTTTCTCCTGAGCATAAGACGCCGTGAAACTCAAAAAAGCCACAGCCAGAATAGCCATAAATTTTTTCATACCGATATGAATTTTATTCAAGTTCATCAACCTGAGTTATAAATATGAATTATCACTCTTATAACGGCAATTTATTCTTATTGTTGTGAAAAAAAATCGACACCGGCCGGTTAAACAAGAAAGCCGGCACTCCCGAGAGAAAGTACCGGCTTATTTCCTGACACATTACGTGCGTCTCTGTGAGACGTTTTACTTCTTCACCTTGGCTACGATAGCCTTGAATGCCTCGGGGTTGTTCATGGCGAGCTCGGCGAGCACCTTACGGTTGATCTCGATGCCGGCGGCGTGGATGAGACCCATGAGCTTGCTGTAGGAAAGATCCTCCATGCGTGCGGCAGCGTTGATACGCTGAATCCAGAGGGCGCGGAAGTTGCGCTTTTTCTGCTTGCGGTCGCGGTAAGCATAAGTGAGACCTTTCTCCCAGGTGTTCTTCGCGACAGTCCACACATTGCGGCGGCTACCGTAGTAACCGCGGGTGAGTTTCAATATTTTCTTTCTTTTAGCTCTCGAAGCTACGTGATTTACTGATCTTGGCATTTTTTTGATTTTTTGGATGTCAGCGGCAAATCGTTGATGTTAATTTTGCTCTTGCGGGGCATGACACCCGGTTAATAAAAAATTGTTGTTTTGATCTCTTTCCCGAACTTATCGGAGGTTGAGAAGTTCGCGCACCTGCTTGATGTTGGCGGAAGCCACGAGTCCGGTTTTGTCAAGATTTCTCTTGCGTTTTTTCGATTTTTTTGTCAGGATGTGGCTGTGATACGCATGTTTGCGCTTGATCTTTCCTGTACCGGTAAGCGCAAAGCGCTTCTTGGACGCGGAATTGGTCTTTACTTTAGGCATTTTTGAAAAATTTAGTTGTTTGAACTCACACCTCGGCACATGGTGCCTACGGTCTCTAATTATTCATTTCCGGCTTCCGCTTCCTCCCTTGCCGGGGTCTCGGTTTCTGCCGGAGTCGGTTCCTGAGTGTTTTCGCGCTTCGGTTTTTCACCGTGCGCCTTTTCTACGTTGGGCTTTACCGGAACTTTCAGCGGCGAGATCATGATGATCATCCTTTTGCCTTCTAGCACCGGCATCTGCTCCACCTTTCCATACTCCTCCAGATCATTGGCGAAACGGAGCAGAAGCACCTCTCCCTGTTCCTTGAAGAGGATGGATCGCCCGCGGAAGAAAACGTAAGCCTTGACCTTGGATCCTTCCTTGAGGAATCCCTGGGCATGCTTGAGCTTGAAGTTGTAGTCGTGGTCATCGGTCTGGGGTCCGAATCTGATTTCCTTTACCACCACTTTTGCGGCCTTCGCTTTCTGCTCCTTCTGGCGTTTTTTCTGCTGGTAGAGGAACTTCTGGTAGTCTATCACGCGGCACACCGGCGGTTCCGCCGTAGGGCTGATCATCACCAGATCAAGCTCCTGCTGCTCTGCAATGCGGAGAGCCTGCTGCAGAGGATGGATACCCTGCTCTACATTGTCACCTACGAGACGCACCTCACGCGCGCGGATGTGCTCGTTGACGATATACGGCTCATTTCTGCGGTCGCCTCCCCTGGCGGGACGCTGTCCGGGACGCGGACGGGGTCCGACACCCATTGGTCGGCGGGGTCCGCCGAATTGCGGTTTTTTCTCCATTAATCAGTTTTTGTCGATATATAGCTAATCCTCAGTTGGTTGAGCATCAATCTGAGTTGCTTTGGCCACTTCGGCGTTGATTTCTTCGGCAAAGTTAATAATTTTCATCGTACCTTTATCACCTTCGCCCTGTTTTCTTACGGAAACTTCTCCATTTTCCGCCTCTTTCTCTCCGACGATAAGCATGTAGGGGATTTTCTTCAGCTCGTTGTCGCGGATTTTCTTTCCGATTTTCTCATTTCTCTCATCCACAATAGCCCTTACATCATGCTTTGCAAGTTCCCTGGCCACCTTGCGGGCATAATCGTTGAACTTCTCGCTGATGGGAAGCACCACACACTGTTCGGGGATGAGCCAGAGAGGGAGTTTACCGGCGGTGTGCTCGAGGAGGACTGCCACGAATCTCTCCATCGAACCGAAGGGGGCGCGGTGGATCATCACCGGGCGGTGCTTCTGGTTGTCGGCACCGGTGTATTCGAGACCGAAGCGCTCCGGCAGATTGTAGTCCACCTGAATGGTGCCGAGCTGCCAGCGGCGTCCGATGGCGTCCTTGACCATGAAGTCGAGTTTCGGACCGTAGAATGCGGCCTCACCCTCCACCTGACGGGCTTTGAGGCCCTTTTCGGCACACGCCTCGATGATGGCGCTCTGGGCGAGATGCCAGTTCTCGTCGCTTCCTATATATTTCTCCTTGTTCCCGGGGTCGCGCAAGGATATCTGCGCCTCGAAATTCTGGAAATCGAGAGCCTTGAAGATGTGGAGGATAATATCCATCACCTTGAGGAATTCTCCCTTGATCTGCTCCGGGGCGCAGAAGAGATGGGCATCGTCCTGCGTGAATCCGCGGACACGGGTCAGGCCGTGGAGCTCGCCGCTCTGTTCATAGCGGTAGACTGTCCCGAATTCGGCATATCTCAACGGCAGATCCCGGTAGCTGCGCGGGTAAGCCTTGTAGATCTCGCAGTGGTGAGGGCAGTTCATGGGCTTGAGCAGATACTCCTCTCCTTCCTGGGGCGTATGGATGGGCTGGAAGGAATCCTTGCCATATTTGGCCCAATGTCCGGAAGTGACATAGAGCGCCTTGTTGCCGATATGCGGAGTGATCACCTGCTGATAGCCGTATTCCTTCTGGATTTTGCGCAGATACTGCTCGAGGCGGTCGCGCAGGGCGGCGCCTTTCGGCAGCCAGAGCGGAAGGCCTGCGCCTACCGTGGGAGAGAACGCAAAAAGTTCCATCTCCTTACCAAGAATGCGGTGGTCGCGCTTCTTTGCCTCCTCGAGGAGAGCTAGATACTCGTCGAGCTGCTTTTTCTTGGGGAAGGTTATGCCGTAGACGCGCACGAGCTGCTGACGCTTCTCGTCGCCACGCCAGTATGCGCCGGCAAGACTCATCACCTTCACGGCCTTGATAGGAGCCGTGGAAGGAAGGTGCGGTCCGCGGCAGAGATCGGTGAACGCTCCCTGTGTATAGGTCGTGATGTGCCCGTCCTCAAGTTCGCTTATAAGTTCGCACTTGTAGACTTCGCCGCGGTCGCCGAACATACTGAGCGCGTCGGCCTTGGAAATGTCCTTGCGGACGATATCCTCCTTGCGGCGGGCAAGCTCGAGCATCTTCGCCTCTATTTTCGAGAAATCCTCGGCAGTGATCTTATGCTCACCGGGATCTATATCGTAATAGAATCCGTTTTCGATGGCAGGACCGATTCCGAACTTCACACCGGGGTAAAGTTCCTGAAGGGCCTCTGCGAGAAGGTGCGCCGACGAGTGCCAGAACGCATGTTTCCCTTCGGGGTCATCCCATTTGAAAAGTTCTATCGAGGCATCGGACGTGACAGGACGGGAGATGTCCCATTCCTCTCCGTTGACCTTTGCCGCGAGAACATCGGCCGCAAACCGCGGACTGATGCTTTCGGCAATGCCGTAAGGAGTGATCCCGGATTCGAACTCTCTGACGCTGCCGTCGGGAAATTTTATATTGATCATAAGCATCTTATTTCTTAAACATATCGAATCAGCACCGACCCGCATCCAGATCATGCATCAGTGCGCATAAATTCGCGCAAAGATACAAAAAAATCCGCGAACTGCAAAAAATTCAGTCCGCGGATCAATCCTTTTTATCTATTTTTCAGAATTTTTCAATCTTCATCATCCTCATCGTCATCCTCCCAGTCGAGGAAGAATGTGTCGGCATACGACTCCTCGCGGAACCGGCTCATCTCGCGCGAGTCGCGCTTGGTGGGACGGCCGAGACCTTTCCGTCTGTCTACGAATCCTGAGATCCGCGTCATCTCGAGCAGGTCATACTGGCTCTGAGGAGTGATGTTCTCGAGATAGTCCGGAACGAGTCTGGCGCCGAGTCTGCCGGAAGAAAGGGCCTTGACGCGGAAAGAGAACGTCACCGGCGGCTTACGGACATCTATTACATCGCCAACCTTCACCGACCGCGACGGCTTCACAGCAACCCCGCCCATCATCACACGCCCCTTCTTGCAGGCGTCGGTGGCGATACTGCGGGTCTTGAACACCCGCATCGCCCAGAGCCACTTGTCAATTCGTTCGTCGTTCATCACTTTTCAGTTACTTTTCAGCTTTGGCAACGGCACGCTGCAGACGCATGACTTCCTTCTGCTGGCTGTCGTAAAGAATAACCTCAGTCGACGAGACCGGCTTTGCAGCCGACACTTCTTCGAGAGCCACGAGGAAGAGGGTCTCGTAATTCTGGTCGGGACATGCCATCCTCGTCACTCCGAGCGCACTGATCGATATTGAATTGGCCTTCTCCATGTCGATCTCGAGATTACCATTGAAGATATTGCAGCCCGTATTGCCGTGCACCTTACCCTCGTCGACATCGAACACCATCTTCATGTCCGGCACATCCACCGCCTTCTCGCCTATACGGGTGACACGCCATGTACCGTTGAGAAACTGGAAGTTCTGATGCATCAGTTTCATCACCTCGCGGCGCGTCTCGTCGTAGAAAAAGAGATAATAATTGGAATCCTCCACAGTCCAGGAATAGTATTTCACAGCTCCGAGAGCGGTGTTGATCTCATAGTCGGTCAGCCCCTCCTTATGACACATCATCATGGTCGAGGCAAGATCGCCGAAACTGATGGTGGAGTCGGCGGGGTTATAGCTGTAGGCCGCATTTATAACGTTGCAACCGTTATTGCCGTATACCCTCTTGTCGGAAGCCACAAACTTCAGGAAGGGAGCCTTCTCTCCGACGGCATCCTTGCCGTAGACAGTCTCGATAGCCCAGTCTCCCTTCACCACGCCGCGCTTAATCTCTTCCGGAGCGTAGAGCTTCGCGTCAGGTTTGACAGCTATATTCTCGCGATCCTGCGGAAGGACCGCCTCCTGCTGGACCTTTTTGGGTCCGAAGATCCCGCATCCCGTGCAAATCAGAAGCAGCGCCGCGGGAAGCGCCGGCATGCATCTTGAAATATTGCGATTCATATTTTTTCGTTTATAAAATATACCCTTGATAAATCTCACTCTTATTTAGAGTGCATCGCACAAAAAAGGTTTAGAACGCACTCCAGTCAGTCGCTCCGGTGACTGACTGGAGACCATCTTCTCCATTTTGCGTATGCTTTATAGTTTTTTAACAGAAATAACCCTCTGTCGGTTTCCTGATTTCCATCCTTGAAAACCATTATTTGCATTTTATTTCTTAATTTTGCATTCTGATGAAGAAAACCCACGTGAATAAACCACTCACCCTGATAAAGAAACGCGGAATTACCCTGACGGTCATTCTGCTTACATGGTGGCTTCCGGCACTCGCGCAGGTGGATGCCGAGCAGGTACTCGCCATCGGCCGCAATGTGCTGTCGATGGACGACTACATGCTGTCCATCCAATACTTCAACCAGGCCATCAAGGCAAAGCCCTATCTCGCGGATCCCTACTTCTTCCGCGCTCTGGCCAAGCTGGAACTCGAGGACTACAAAGGAGCCGAAGAGGACTGCACCGCCGCAATCGAGCGCAACAAATTCAAGACCGAAAGTTATAAGTTGCGCGGATTCGCCCGCCAGTATCTGGGTCGTAACCGCGAGGCCATCGATGATTACGACGTGGGGCTGCTCCACAACCCCAGCGACAAATACTTTCTATATTATAAATCGGTGGCGCAGACCGAACTGAAGGACTATTCGGGTGCCGACAGCACATTCGCGGTGCTCCTGCGGCATTATCCACGATTCGACGAAGGACTCGGCGCCCGGGCCCGGCTCAACGCCCTCAGGGGAGACACGGCCGCGGCCATAACCGACCTCGACAAGGCCATAGAAACCTCCCCGTCATCCCTGCAGCCCTACCTGCTGCGCGCCGAGATAAAATCAGGACTAAAAAAATGGGAGGAAGCGCTCGCCGACATGGACAAGGCCGTGAATCTCCGGCCGAAGGAAGCCGACTTCTATGTGAACCGCGCTTTCATCCGCTATAACCTCGATGACTTTTTCGGCGCCATGTCGGACTATAATTACACGCTCGAGCTGGAACCACACAACGAAGGTGCGCTCTTCAACCGCGGCCTGCTGCGCTACGAAGTTAAAGATCTTGACAGAGCCGCGGCAGACTTTAAGGAGGTGCTCCGCATGAGTCCCGACAACTTCCATGCCCTCTATAACATGGGACTTGTGGAACTCGAGCGCTCCAAACCGAAAGAGGCGCTCGGCTACTTCCGGCGCATCGCCGACCGATATCCGAGATTCTATCCTGTCTACTACGCCCAGGCCGAGGCGTTGCGCGACATGGGCGACATGCGCGCCGCAATGCAAAACGTACGCACCGCCGACAAACTGGTGAAACGCTACGTGAAGAATCCGGAAAAGAATCCCCTGGACCGTCCCGCTGTCCAGGCCGGACGAGCCAACTCCTCAGGCGACGGATCGCCGGAAAACGAGATGAGCGACACCGAGGTGATGGACCGCTTCAACCAGCTTGTCACCGTAGGGTCTGCCTCGCGCACCTCACTCTCCTATAATGAAAAAATCAAGGGGCGAGTCCAGGACCGCGACATCGCGGTGGAACCCGAACCCTCCTACTCCTTCTCGTTCCTTGCCGGCACAGCATCACTTAAGTCGACATCCAACTATTTCCGCGAACTCGACGACTTCAACCAGCGGGAGTATATCCGCCAGCGCGTATGGCTCACGCCAGGCGAGTCGTTCTCCGGCGGAGCCGAGAGCATGGAGAAAATCTTCGGCGTGGCCGACTACTATGAGCAGGCCGTCGCACGTCCCGACGCCCGTCCGGCCGACTTCTTCGCGCTCGGCGTGGCCCGCACCATGCTGAAAGACTATGAGGCGGCTGTCAAAGCCTTCAACAGGGCATTGGAAACCACCCCCGATTTCACCATGGCGCTTATGGGCAGGGCATTCGCCCGGAGCCGTATCCCCGAAAACAGGCTTGCCGCGCTCGTAGCCGCCGACTACGACAGCGCCCTTCGCCTCAATCCGCGGCTGATCTACGCCTGGTTCAACAAGGGAAACCTCGCCTACGGTGCCGAGGACTACACATCGGCGCTCTCCTGCTACAGCAATGCCATCGAGATCGATCCCTCGTTCGGAGAGGCATACTACAACCGCGGACTCACCTATCTGCGGATGGGGAACCGCCGGCAGGCCTTCGCCGACCTCAGCAAGGCCGGCGAACTCGGAGTGGTTCCCTCCTACAACCTGCTCAAACGAATGAAATAAGTCCCGGAGCAGACACTTGCCAGTTGAGAGTAGGCTGGCCAGTTAACTCCGCCCACAACGCGATATCTGACAGAAATTTGGCAGTGCGGAGATTTTTTATTAACTTTGCCGCGCCTTTCGGAGCCCCCGCGGCAGTGCAGCCGGGAGACGGCAGGCATCCGTGTGATGGGAAATATCATAATATTTTGAGTAACACAAATCATCTGAAACAGAAATGAAGAAATTCGCATTAGAGGCTCAGCCCCGTGTTGAGCTCGGCAAAAAAGCCGTAAAAAACCTCCGCAAGGAAGGTTTGATTCCCGCCGTGATCAATGGCGGAGCCATCGTGGAACTTCCCTATAACGGCGCTCTCAAAGCCGGACAGAAGCTCGTGGAGATCGATGACAAGCGCGGCATCATCACCACCGACATCACAGTCAGGAGTGAGGATGTACGCAAGCTCGTCTACACTCCCGACATCTTCGAGGTAGACCTCAAGCTCAACGGCGAGGACATCAAGGTTGTGATGAAAGAGCTGCAGTTCCAGCCCGTGAAGGACACTCTCCTCCACATCGACTTCCTTCAGGTTTATCCCGACAAGCCCATCGTGATGGAGGTTCCGGTGCAGATCGAAGGTCACGCCGAGGGTGTGAAGGCCGGTGGTAAGCTCACGCTTTCCATGCGCAAGCTCAAAGTCAAAGCCCTCTATTCGGAGATCCCCGAGCGTCTGGTGATCAACGTGGACCATCTCGGTCTGGGCAAGTCGCTCGCAGTAGGCGACCTCCACTTCGAGGGCCTCGAGCTGATGAACGCCAAGAACGCAGTTATCTGCGCCGTACAGCTCACACGTGCCGCCCGCGGTGCCGCCGCAAAGGCAGAGAAGTAAAGGCGCTCCCGACATCATCAAAAAGCATCATGCCCCCGCAGGGAGCATGATGCTTTATTATTAAACATATAGAATTGTAGACACATCGGGTTTCAGACTCGACATCCTCAGATATATGAAACGTTTTCTGATAGCCTGCCTGGGCAACATGGCGCCCGAATATGCAGACACACGCCACAACATAGGCTTCATGACCGGCGACACTCTCGCCGAAGAGGCCGGAGTGCCATTCCAGTCGAAACGCTACGGTGATATCGCCGCTATAAAAGTAAAGAACTGCGAGCTTATTCTGCTCAAACCCTCCACATTCATGAATCTCAGCGGACAAGCCGTACGCTACTGGATGAACCAGGAAAAACTGCCGCTTGAGAATCTATTGGTCGTGGTCGATGACCTCGCCATTCCCTTCGGCCACCTGCGGCTGCGCAAACGTGGATCTGACGCGGGCCATAACGGATTGAAAAACATCGCCGACCAGCTGTGCTCCACCAATTACGCAAGGCTTCGCTTCGGAGTCGGCAACGGATTCCCGCGTGGAGGCCAGATCGACTATGTGCTCGGCGAATTCCCTCCGGAAGAACGCGCTGAACTGCCGGCACTGCTGCGCCGCGCCGCCGACGCCGTCAAGGCATACTGCCTCTCCGGCCCGGAATTCGCGATGAACCACTACAACAACTGACACGCAAGGATTCCAGGCGGATCGCCAATAAAATAAGCCAAATTGCTAATCCATAGCAGTTTGGCTTGTTTCTTTTCTCAAAATTGTCTGCAAATTCAAAATTTATGTCAACATTCTGTCAACGCGGATGTGTGACAGCGTATGGTAGTCTGTTATGATTTCTTGTCTCCGAGACGCTTTCTTTCTGCTTCGAAGGCTTCGAGGAAGTGGATTTCGACCGGGGATAGCTGATACTGGGTACGCTCATGGAATTTGTCGTATTCCTCATTGGCTTTCAGCTTGGCTACTTCGGCTGAGACGCTTCCCGCATGGTTAAGCAATTCCTTACCCGACAGCTTCAGGAAATCGTCAAGCTTCTGAATCCAGTCTTTCATATACATCGGGACATGACTCTTGGCCTGAAGTTCGGCAAAGTCAAGATATAGGTTGACGATGCGGTTCAGCATATCGACCTCTTCCTCCGAAAGATAATTCTTCGCAATCTCAGCCTCATGTTTGGTAGGTATGGCTCCGCGCCATGTTGTCAGCCCCATGAAATCCTTTTCAGCATTAGCACGGTCATAGATAACCTCTGCAGCAGTATGCCCATGGGCAGCAAAGTGCATCTTATTCTGAACTGTCTTGAAGAACTGTTGGGTGATAGAGGTGCGAGGGTCATAGTCTATGCTGAGAGCATAAATCTCCAGCACCTTGCGATAGAACACCTTCTCAGAACTGCGGATGTCTCGGATTCGGGCCAACAATTCATCGAAATAATTCCCTTGTCCGGCGTTTTTGAGTAAATCATCATTAAGCACGAAGCCCTTAATCATGTACTCTTTCAACACCTGGGTTGCCCACTGGCGGAACTGCACGCCACGATGCGAGTTGACACGATACCCCACACTGATAATCATGTCGAGGTTATAATATGCGACTACATAGGTTTTCCCATCAGAGGCAGTAGTTGCATTTTCTGCAACTACTGAATTTCGCTGCAATTCACCACTTTCAAGCACGTTTTTAATATGTCGTGAAATGGTTGACTTGTTGCGCTGAAACAACTCTGCCATCTGGTCGGCAGTAAGCCACACAGTCTCATTGGAGAGCCTAACCTCAATCTTCGTCTCGCCTCCCTGCGTCTGAAATAATATTATCTGACCGTTATCCATATCAATCATTTACTAAAAATCATCATCCATCATATCATAGTCGTCCTGTTCGTCATGGAAATCATCGTATGATTGAGAATAGCTACCGGAATTCCAATCATTCTGAAAGTCATGACGACCGCTGCTATGATAATCACCGTCATAGTCTCCGTGATGCAGACAGGAACGATTATTGCGCATGAATATATCCAAATCATCAAGTTCCTCGGAATTATCGGAATCATCAATTAAATTATTACCGACATCAGTAATTGCATCATCAGGGGCTATTCCTTCATCGAGATTGCCGTTCAGATATTCACTGTTTCCGTTAATTGAAGCTCCTGAAACCTCAGTGTGCGAATCATGCTCTGTTGTGGGCATCCTTAATTTATCAAACAGCCAACGAAACAAGAAAAACTCACCTATGTAGTTCCAAAGTGACATTATTGCTTCTATTTTAAATTTACTATATTTGTTAATGTGCTATCTTTCGGAACAACATTATGAAGATACGTTTTGCATAAACTTTCCACTAAAATCTTGTTTCCCTCAGACATATTTGGACACAATGTTATATCAATAGAGTTTAGCACCGAAATATCTAAGTCCAAATCATAGTATTTGATTGTGTTAGGAATACCTTGATTTAATACTGAACAAAGCCAAGTTGCGAATATTTTGTCTCCTACTGATATACTCGATGGTTTGGGATAAATATTCAGAACAAATCTACTTTCATTCTGAAATGACCAACGTGAATTTTTAAAAGCTCCCAATTTTGATAATTCGAAGTTGAAAGAACCATTTGAATTTCGGATAATGGCATTCTTCAAAGCGTCGGCGAGATTCGGAACGTATTGCATATTCCGATAGAAAACACCATCATTAAAACAGGGAAAAATAAATAGGTCTGACATTGCTAACATATCAGGAGATAACAGCGTTTTAACCTCCCCTTCCATAGTGACTCCATTTATCACATTTCCATCGTTATAGGTATATGTTTTAAACATATCTTTTTCTATGCCTATTCTAACGCCAACACCTTTATCTGTATACATTCTCCATAATGGGATGCTTTCTTCCGAGTCTTCAGTCCAACAAGATACAAATAAATATTGTCCAATTTTAATACCAGAACATTCTGATTGCCCTTCTTCCAAATCATCTACTTGATCAAGACGGTTGAAACGGATAGTCTTATTTTTAAGAATAAGAGCCAGTGTTTCGATATTGGTATAATGATAAATTCTCATAGTTAACTAAGATATATTATTTGTTGGAACTGTGGATTATATTCAATCAGTTTACCGTATATAATTGCTTTAACAGCTTCTTCAATCACTTTGAACGGAACAATAAACCATTCTTTGGGGCAGTGACCGTCGACAGTTACCTGTAACTGGACGGGTGCAAAGAGTTTGTGGATAAGAGCCTCGAAAGTCGATGATTTCACATTGTAGACTTTCCAAGTTGCAACAACTTCAACATCTGAGCAAAGATAGGTTGGCTCGTTTTTTGCGTTGGCGATGCGGCTTTCTACCGATGTAACGGTAAAGCCGATTTTATAGAGGTCTTTTATGGCAGCAATTTCAGGTCGTGAAGATTTTGAGCGAAGCACATAGATAGTGCCACTCTCAACGTCTTTATCGGCAAGAGTGAAGTGTTGCTCAAATTCATCATCAGTCATATCCGAACAATCCAAGATGCTGTATCCGTCAACAGATAGATTTTTAGTGATGGTTCTGAATTTAATATCTGCCTCAGAGCCATTCTCATAGATAACGCGAGTACGGCCATCTACACGACCGAGATTATTCTTCGCCTCTTGCTCGAAAGCGGCAAGATAACCGATGATGCCTTGTTCCACAAAGTATCTTCCGACCTTAAGATTCGGCTCGCTGAACTTCACGAGTTTATATTTGCCGGATTTCAATCCCTGCTGAATCTCCTTGAAGCCGTCGGCGTATTTATCGAAGTCTTCGCACGGGCGACGTTTGCCTACATAGTCGGCTTCTTTACGCGCTTCAAGACGTTGGCGCATATATTCGGGTACGTCAAAAAGACCGAGGTCGGCATCATCCTCAATATCGGCAAGCAACGGATCATTAAGAATAGCTTCAAGCTGGTCTTCCTCAGTCAACTCACGGTGATATTCAGCCTGAGGTTCTTCCAAAGTCTGAACAGGCTGAGGAAGAATACCGAGGTCATCAAACGGGCGACAACGCTCTATCTTCTTTTCGCTTTTCAGAATCCCGGCCCATTTATGGAACAGCGAGGCTTCTTCGGGCGTATCTTCGGGAAGTCGACCATTGGTTTCGTAGAAGGCAAGTATCTCTTGGAAACCGGCAATAAGTCGGTCGCTCGATGTTGTCCGCTTTCGTGGAGCGGTAACATCGGCCAAGAGAGGGTCGTTAAATATCGCTTCTAGTTCCTTTTCCCAGTTGATCATTGTTGCTGTGCCAGTTTATTGCGTTTGAGTTGACGGAGATGTTCAATCGCCATGGCTATTCGGCGAGCCAACGGGTCGCCGTCGGTAATCTCTGGCTTTATCTTGCTGGGATTTTCCTCACGCCACTTGGGAAGATATTTTGTGAACAGCAAAATTGCTTCCTCATCGGTCAGTTTCTCTGAGCGTTTATCCTCGATAACATATTGAATTGTGCGAAGCACTTCGGGAGTAAGAGATTTGCTGACAACCTCGTAGGCGCGTTGGAAAGGATTTATTTCGGCAATAAGATTGATGTCAAGTTCATTGAGATTGACAAACTTGTTAGCAATCTTGATGAACTTATTGCCGGAATCATCAGGTCCTACGACGTGCTCGCCCTGTGTGGCAATAGTCAGGATAGTATGCTTTGCCACCGCATCGACTTCTTCCTCATTCAGGTCGGGATATGTCTCACGGATAATCTTGGGGATATAGACTTCGGTAATCATTTCAGCCATACCCTCCCCGATGATTGCTTCACGAATATTTTTGTTAGACAGCGTAGTGGCTACAAGGGAGTCAATGTCATTCTCAACGATAGCTTTGGTCTTGTCATTGAGTTCAGGCAAACCTTTAACCTCAATAACATGATCATCTTCGCCCGGCTTCTTCGGCTTATCAGGCGTATCTTCATCATCGACCTTGGTCTTGAAATTCCATTTGGGAGCCATGACCTGCTCCATGAGCAATGAAGCGGATATTGCTTTGAGAAAATCGTTGACAGCCATTGAGACATCATCCTGAGCCGCATCGGGGCAAGGAATTAGGTTGGTAAACTGTGCATGGGCCTTTCCCTCGCAGTCACGGGTACAACGACCGATAATCTGAACGACCTCGGTAAGCGAGGCGCGTATGCCGATGGTGATACAATGTTCACACCATTCCCAGTCGAAACCCTCTTTGGCGGTGCCGAGAGCAATCAGAATGTCGAGCGAATCTCGGCTGTTCATGCGTTGCAGATACGACTGCAATGCGTCGCGCTGCTCTTTACTGTCTTCTACGAGGTCGCCTACGGTGAGTATTCGGCCATCGGCAGTTCTAACCTTGTAGAGATAGTTGTCATAATCCCGGTCTACAATCTCGCCGATGAACTTGATAATCTCAGCCACTTGGTCGTGCTTATTCATAAACGCCCCGGTCTTGCTGTTGGGGTGTGGAATATGGATAAGTGTTTTCTTGTGAGTATCGAGAACGTCTAGAATTGCGGTAAGATAATTTCCCTGAAAGAAGCTGTAGCCTATACCAAGGCTTTTCAACCATTTGTAGCCGTTGAGCTGCTGATAGTAGTTGTAGTTTATTGTCGGCTGAAACATAGCCTCGTCCTCGGGGCGCATCACAGGCACTGCATCACCACGGAAATATGAGCCGGTCATGGCGAGTATATGAGACGAAGTTTCGTTGAAAAGTCGGCGAATGAGAGTGCCGAGACGGTTGTCCTCGTCAGCCGAACCGTGGTGAAACTCGTCGATACCTAAGAAAACATTGTCGAGTTTTCGTGCATCAATGCCATTGAGCGAGTTAAGGAGCGTAGCATGGGTGCAGACGAGTTTAGTAGCGGTAGGATGATCGAGAAATTCTCGGACAATCGACTTCTTGGAGTTCTCGCTTCCGGCTGCAAGGCAAAGGTTCCAATAAGGGGCAACTCGCCAATCCTCAAAAAATCCATATTTCTTTAATGCCGTGTCATTGAAACTACGACCGATATTTTGCTGAGGAACGGCTACGATTACTTTATTCACACCCTGATTGGCGAGTTTATCAAGAGCCACAAACATCATAGCGCGGCTTTTGCCCGATGCCGGTGGTGCCTTGACGAGCAAGTGCTGACGATGGCGCTGGGCATAAACCATAGCTTGCATTTCACGCATACCGAGTTCATCGGTATTGCTTGATTTGCCCGTTTGGGCATATTGTACTTCGACGAGATTGGTCATGACTATCTTAAAGCTGAAGTTATATAGTTAACTTTGTCTTCAAGGCGGAATAAGTCTTCTTGTGGAATTGAGCTAAGATTAGCCGTTGCTACTAATTCCTTTCCTAATGCACTTATTCTATAATCCGAAATTCCGATGCCTTGTCCTGGTATATTCTGCACAATTAGTAGGGAATCTTTTAATGAGAGAAATTCATATGCGATATCATAGTAATCCTGTAAGGCTGGAGTCTCTTTTAGTCGTGTTTCCCATCTACCTACAGGCATAATATTCCTTTTGTAGAATATGTATAATCCGCACAGCTGTCGGTAAGTCAACTTGCCTAAAATTTCTAGCATAACAATTGCCTTGCTCTCATTAATATTTGGCGCAAAGAATATATTTGCCGTAAAGAAAGAAATAAATGGAATTTTCTTTGAATCATACTCTTCTTTGGCCTTCAATAGAGAGCCATCAAATAATTTTGACGCTGGCGATTCATTCTCTTCTACGATAGGATTATGATGGAATTTAAAGAAATCATCATTTCTTAACTGCTTTCCCGTATCTAAATTCTGTACGATGGTTTCACAAGTAATATTTGCCGAAGCTAAAACTTTTTTCCGTTGAAGATTCCCAAGAATTTGGTGTGCTATCTCAGATACACCTGATTGAATTATAGGAGCTACAATTGCTCCGGCGGACGCAATCGCAATATTCCCAGTAAGACCGGTTATTGCGGGTATCAAATTTGCAACTGCTGCTGATGCTGTATCTATTATTTTTGTTGAATTCATTTTTTTGTCATTTTGGCGTAGAGTTTGAAAAGATGTTCGAGGCGTTCTTCGTCGGATGCGAAGGGCTCGGGACGGTAAATGCGTTCCACGGCGAGGTCGAGCTGATGGTGAGCCTCGCGTAGTTCCTCCGGCATTGTTTCCGGATTATACATTTCACCCAGCGTCATGTCGAAGTTTTCGTCACGGATATTGAGAATGTTCTGTGCCAAACGCTCTAGTTCCTCTTTCTGCACAGTCGTCAACTTCGGAAATGGGAAAGTGTTATAACAAAGGGTCGCAGAATAACGATAATCGGTTTTCAAGCGTCCACCAACAGTTCTCACCCAAAGATTGTGCATTTTGGATGTTAGCAATGCAAATAGCCATTTCTCGGCATCGTATATGGCGTTTGCCAGATTGGATACGATAACGTCTTTGCTCACATATCCTATGGGGATGTAATCTCTCCTTTCTGATGAAACAGATGGTACTATAATTGCATCGGTTGGAGCATAGGATGAAAAAAAGTATTTATGAGGAGTCTTAGCAGATTCTCGGGTTGCTTTTTCAGTGCTATTTTCTCTAAAAGTCTTTATATTGTCAAGTCTCTTGCTTAATATGTTATTGGAGTATGCAAATTCTATGTCGCTGTCTTTGATATAAAAGCAATAACGTTTTATGTCTTGTAACAATTCTTGCGAACCCATGAAACGATATATCAAAGAAGACAATTCAGGATATGTGCTTATTACAACTTCTTTTTCTTCTTGATTTAAGATAAAATTCCCATTGTCTGTCAACTTATTTCCTGTAATCATCCGTGGCACATAGTCGCATATCCGAGTGCTTCTCTTATCAATAATTTCTGTGGTGCCGGGAGTTAAGTAACAACTAATGGCACTAACATTTATCTTACTTGAATCCCTGTAAATATATTTCGGAGAATTCGACTTAGCTTGCAACCCAACAACAACACATATTACCGCTGCTGCATGCTTAGCATTATTCGACCACTTAAATGAAGTTACCGCATATCCAATTTCGATACCAATAGTAAAGATAGGAGGCCAAAGCATTGAAACCTGTTCGCCCTGACATATAGAGTTTGTTGATACGAAAGCCGCTTTTGAACGCGAGTCTTTTATGTATTTAGCTGCCTTGTAGAACCAAATTGAAATATAGTCAAGATCTTTGTAGCTTTTGAAATGACATAATGCTATTTGTTTGTCTTCCTTTTGCACTTCATCCTGCATAGAACTGCCGAGATATGGCGGATTCCCCATGATATAGACTTCATCGTCGGGGGTGTGGGGGCAGACAGTATTCCAGTCGAGGCGGCAGGCGTTGTCGCAGACTATGTGGCCGGATGGTTTCAACGGCAAAGTTTCGGGGAGGACAAAGAGTTCTTCCTGAAACTTGACGTTCATCTGATGCTCGGCGAGCCACATGGAAAGTGTGGCAGTCTCCGCGGCGTATTCATCGAGTTCGATGCCGTAGAACTGCGTGAGCGTGATGTTGGGAAATGGCAGTAATGCCATACCCGTAATTTCGCGCATCGCTTTCCAAATGCGGATTTCAAGCTCACGCAGTCGTTTATAGGTGATGATTAGGAAGTTGCCGCTGCCACAAGCAGGGTCGAAGAATTTGATATTTGACAGACGGTCGAGTAGATTGCGCAGCCGTTGCGAAGCACGGTCGTGATTGACTTTCTTTGCCATCTTTTCGCGAGCCTCAGCACAAGCGGCTTCAAATTCTTCTTCGAGAACGTCGAGGAAAAGTGGACGTATAACCTTTTCGATGTTCGGCACCGATGTGTAGTGCATACCGAGACCTGCGCGATGTTCCGGCGTTACGACCGCCTGAATCATCGAGCCGAAGATGTCGGGGTTGATTTCGCGCCAGTTGTATTCGCCGCAGTTGAGAATCAAGGTCCGGGCGCGGCGCGAAAGCACCGGAATGGGATAACGGTCTTTGAAAAGGCCGCCGTTGACGAATGGAAAGACCTCGTATAGCTTCGGCAAAGAAGAAAGCACAGCGGGGTCGTTGGTCGACATGGCAAGAAAAGCACGGTCGATAAACTCGGCGAGGTCGGAGCCATCCTCTTTGGTGTGAGTGCGGAGCGTGTTGGTAAACAGATTATCTTCAGGGAAAAGACCTGTGTCTTCGGCAAAGAAACAGAAAAGCAAACGCGACATAAACACGTTGAGTGCAAGGACGGTCTGCGGGTCGCGGATATCGTTGTAGCGGCGAATATCATCAAAGAGCTTCGCCATCAGCTCGGCTGACTTGACATCGGCCTCCGCGTCTTGGGTGAACTGTATTTTCTCGATACCGGCAAGCGGTGTGAAAAACTCAAAGTCTTTCCACAGAAGCTCAATGCTGTTTTCGTACCAGTCGTTTTCTTTGGGGTCGTATGCCACAACCATTACGCCATTGCTCACGATGTAGAGACGCGGAGAGTGCTTCGCAATCTTCGCATCATCACGCATATCGTTGATAATATCATACATCGCTGAGCAGTTGCCGTCGAGGGTATTGACAGCAACCGGGCGATATGCGACAAGGTTCTTGATAAGGACTGTTTCACCGTCTTTAGCAAGATTGCCGGGGCCGTCCTTAGTACGACGCACCTGTCCGTCGCCATATCCGGCGAAGATGCGCAGGAGATCATAAATGAGCTCCGTAGCCGAAGTGCCGCGCTTACCGAGCTGCTCCAAAGCATCGGTAGCCTGAACTTGTGAATATGTCTTGGTTTTCTTTGCCATTAAAATAAAAAACTCCGGCAGCAGTTATCTGAGGGCTGGCCGAGCCTGAAACGACTGCTTAGGAGTTTCGGAATTTGATTCTTTGCGCAGCAAAGCGCTACGCGATTAGGTTTAATATTGGCTTCATCTGCCATTTGTGTTTAACCTTGTGGCCACTTTTCAGATGTTTATAGTTTCTCCAATTACAAAGTTAATCAAATTTTGTTAGAATTTGACTGCCAGCCATAAATAAAATTTAACGTCTTCCGCCTATACTGCATTTTGGCTGAGATTGTTTCAGCATCTTGTGAGCCTGCATCATGCAGCGGTAGGCGAAGCGGCGGTCATCTTCATCGTTCTTGCGGCCCCACGGGAGCGATGAGTCGCTGCCACCGCCACCGCATGACTGGGCGAACTGGGTTGCGCCATCGAGATAGCCAAGGAACAGATACATGGCACACTTCAAAATCTCGTTGGGTTGCTCGGCTATTGCTGTGAGAAAGTCGCCGTCAATATCGGCTTTCAGTTCCGACGGCATAGCGTCCAGCAGTGAACGGACATCGACAACCATTCTGGCAAAGACGGCATCGGTCAGCCTCATGAGCACCTGCTCTTGATTCTTTTCCGTAAACTCGTGGAAATTCTTTTGAGCATTATCGCGTTTCTCGCTGAGGGCGTCAAGTTCATTCTGAAGCTCGGCAAGTTGCCGGTCAGCGAGCTTGAGTTTATCGCGTTTGTCGGCGAGTTTCTGTCCGGTAGATTCAAGCTGGAATTCAAGGAAAGCGATGCGACAACGTAATTCGGAAACATCACCGGCACCATTTTCGATATCCGCCTCCAACTGAGCTATCTCATCATTCAGTTCCACCTCCTGCCTTTCGAGATTTGCAATCATGGTCGTAAGACCTTTGACACGCGTTTCATCCTAATGGCAGCTGAGAAGAAAGTGGAATAGGATTTTAACCCATGACCATACGCATCATGAATCCAAGCATTTCATACAGTGTCAGAGTTTAACGGTCCCTTGCGGAACCTCATCCTCATCCACACTCATCCACACTCATCCACACTCACCCCGGCTCCGTATCCGCTCAACGCCGACTCAGCGGCAACATAAGGACTTGAAGCGGCAACGGGTGCATGTGTCGGGATCGGAGGCGGGATGGAAGGGTACGGTCGGATCGAATATCTCGTTGATGACCCGCTCAAGATTCTCCAGGAAGGAATCGTTTACCATCAGATGATCGGTAAGCGGCAGTTTATTGTATTTCGACTTCCCCTCCTCCCTTATCCGGATCTCCGGCAAAGTCTCCCCCTCTGCAGCGATATTGTTACCGTCATAAATCACGCAGTTCACGGGACGCGGCCGCACTCCTTCCTCGATGCCTGCACGGATGTTGATGAGATTCGCGTACAGCAGAAGCTGGAAAACATTTTTCGACCTGTAGTCGCCGGCAAACACCGAGCCGAGCGGATCCTCACCGATCTCGTTCCCTTCGCTGTCGAACACCGGCGTCGGCACGGCGTCCACCTTAACGCTGCCTGTCTTGTAGTCGATCACCTTGAGTCTGCGACCGTCATCAATCTCCTCGACGCGGTCAAAGGCATATCTCATGTTGACGGCAGGCGAGTTTCCCGCCTGCCATTTCACCGTGCCGCTCAACTCTCCTCCGAGCAGAACCAGAGGAGCGCGCCGCAGGTCATGGCGCAGTATGTCCCTGATCTCTTCGAGCAGTCGCGCGGCAATCATTCCTATCCCCTGCGGCAACGGCTGGTAAAGA
>OFGM01000545.1_pt1 | contig 33480 bp, 35 predicted proteins | sample 1521741 | NCBI WGS metagenome assembly OFGM01 (sample SAMEA3504079, study PRJEB24116) | mouse gut metagenome | biome: mouse gut; feature: mouse-associated habitat; material: faeces | place: Denmark | collected 2011
GTCAGGGGTTTCCGTGATAGTATAAAGCGGAAAGGTAAAAAGGGGTAGGATATTGGCGGTTTTGGCTGAAAGGCGTATTAGCTTGACGGAAAATGCTGTCGAAAAACGGGGGATATGATACAAACACGGAAACTGCCTGTATTATCACGGAAACCCGCTGGGAGTTTTTGTTATAGTTTGCAAAATATGTATTTTTTGGTATTCTATATAGAGAATAAAGAACTAAACTTGAGAAATGCGAGAATCTATTTTGTGTAATAAAGAATAGGGCTTTATAATTTGTCAAAAAAGGGGTAAGAGTATGGAAGAAAGATTGGATGTGCTAGATAGAGGTAGCTTTATAGAGAAATTAAAGAATTTGGTTAATATTATTTCTGAAAATGAGCAAGGGTGTTGTTTTGGGGTAAATGGATTTTGGGGCAGTGGAAAATCATTTGTTTTAGAGAAATTTGAAGAAGAAATAAAAGAAATACAATCTGAGGAGACTGGAGACAATAGGTATTTTGTTTTCCATTATGATTGTTGGAAGTATGATTATTATGAAGAACCAGCTATTGCGATTATTGCTGCCATGTTAGATGCAACAGATAGAGAATTAAATGTTTTTACATCGAAACAAAAAGATGTAGCAAAAAAGATGGCATGGGAAACAGCAAAAGAAACTTTGAAAGCAGTTGCAAGTGAATTGTGTAAGAATAAAGTAGGAATTGATTTGGTAGAAATAGCTACTAATACAATAGAAGCGGGAATGGAAGATGATGACAATAGTTTTGACTCATTATATGGATTTAAACGTGCATTGGAAGCGACAAGAAAAGGGATACAAGAAATTGCTGACAAAAAAGCAGTTGTAATAATAGTAGATGAATTGGATAGGTGTTTACCAGAATATACAATAAAAGTGTTGGAACGGTTACATCATATATTTACGGATTTAAAAAATGTTATTGTGATTGTTTCAATGGATAAGACACAGATTGAACATTCCATCAAAGAAATATATGGAGAAATTGATGTAGATACATATCTCAGAAAGTTTATATCCTTTAAAGTTAATTTGGATAATGGGAAAGCAGGACAATACATTAAGAAATATAAGGCATATGCTTCGATGTTTGAATTTTTGCAGGGAGAGGAACAGGAAGCAGAAAAATTTTTCTCCGATATATTATACGGATTGGATATTAGAACACAGGAGAGGATTTTTTATAAGGCAGAAACTATTCATAAACTGATATGTAGCGAAGAAATAAAGGACAGCAGTATAATGACATTTGAAATTTTGTTTTTGACGATAGCATTAAGGACAAAATCTAATAATATAGAGTGGTTAGTAAACAAGGGACACTATCCGAATTATGAAAAAAGCCTTGGGAAAGATTATTATAATATGATGTGGCACCCTGGTCCACAGTACTGGTGGTAGGTTGTCTTGCGCCGCTGCTTGTGCTGACAGGAATGCATCTGGCATTGATCCCCCTGGTGATGATGTTGTTCGAGACGGTGGGCTATGACAATATGTTGTTCCCGGCCTTTATTGCAATGAATTTCTCCCAGTTCGGAGTGGCAATGGCCTGCCTGTTAAAGACAAAGAAAAACGGTCTGAGAGAACTTTCTCTCTCCTGTGCGCTGACATCATTTCTGGCGGGTGTGACGGAGCCGACGCTGTACGGTATCTGTGTGCGAATGAAAAAGCCGTTGATTGCCACCTGGATCGCCTGTGTTGTAAATGCTGTTTTCTGTGCTGTTTTCAAAGTCAGAGTATACAGTTTTGGTGCGCCTTCCTTTTTCACAATGCCGATCTTTTTGAATTCGGACGGAACCATGACGAATTTTTACTTTGCCATTGCGGCGGCAGTTTTGACCATCGTGATAAGCTTTGCAGCCACATGGATTCTGGGATTTGACGACAGCTGCTATGAAGAGTAGACAGGGGATACTGCATATGAGTGATCAGGTATACAGGACGGAAAAGATCAGTGAAGATCTGTATGTGATAACAGAAACAGAGAGTGTTCACTGCTATCTGATTCTTGGTGACAGGGCGGCCATTTTATTTGACACGGGCTATGGTTATGAAAGCCTGGAGCCTTATGTCAGAGCGATTACGAATTTGCCCTTATCGGTTGTACTGAGCCACGGAGATCCGGATCATGGTCTGGGCAGTTCCTGGTTTCCCGAGGTTTATCTCCATGAGCTGGACTGCGGGAAACTGCTGCGCAATGATACGAGGGAAATGCGCAGGAAGGCTCTTGATTATCGGCTGGCAAAGATGCCGGAGTTAAGGGGAAAGATCAGGGGAGAACAGTACTTGAACAGAACGCTTGGCAAAACCGGTTTCCGTTTTTTGAAAGAAGGGGACAGATTGGAACTCGGCGGTAAGGATCTGGAGGTGATTCATACACCGGGGCACAGTTATGGTCATATCATGCTTTTAGATCGGGCGAATAAGCGTCTGTTCAGTGGGGATCAGGTGACGGCTCACAATGTATGGTACTTTTTTTCAGAGGACGAACAGGCTCCTTTTATTATGGCCCGGAGAAGCATGGAAAAGCTGTTGAAGGAGAAAGCGGATATCCGGGACATCTATGCGGCCCATGGCAGGTATCCGATCTCCACTGACTATATTGACGACCAGCTGGAATGCCTGCGGCGTGAGATAAAGGAAAACTTTAAAGAGGATCAGCCTTTTTGCTCCTTCATGGGAAATGGTCTGCAGCATCGTTATAAGACGGTGAATATGATCTATTCCATGGACAGATTGAAAAAAGAACTGGAGAATGGAATATGAGCGTATTTTCTGAAAATTTTTTGTGGGGCGGAGCAATAGCCGCCAATCAGTGCGAAGGAGCGTGGAAAGAAGGAGGAAAGGGACTGACCATCCAGGACTTTGTGAAGGGCGGCAGTGCGGATGAACCCAGAATGTTCACCCCTGTGATCGATGAGACGTTGTATTATCCGAGTCATGAGGCTGTGGATTTCTATCACAGGTATCGGGAAGATATCGCACTGTGCGCGGAGATGGGATTTAGCTGCCTGCGGCTCAGCATCAGCTGGGCCAGGATCTTTCCAAACGGGGACGATGAAACACCCAATCAGGAAGGGCTGGATTTTTACGGGCGGGTGTTTGACGAATGCCGCAAATATAATATGGAGCCTCTTGTCACACTGAGCCATTTCGATATGCCCTGGGGGATCGCGACAAAGTATGGCGGTTTTCTGGACAGGAGAACGATAGATCTCTTTGTGCGGTATGCGGAGACGGTGATCCGGTGTTTTGGGGACAGGGTACGCTATTGGCTCACCTTTAACGAGATAAATTTTGGTGTGCTGCAGATGGGGGCGTTTAATTCTCTTGGACTGATAGAGAAGAGAATGTTGAAGGGGGCAGATCCTGTGCCAAAAACAGAGTTAAAAGCGCCTTTGGGAAAAAGAATCCAGGCATTGCATCATCAGTTTCTGGCGAGCGCCATGACAGTACGAAAAGCTCATGAGATCGATCCGGATCTGAAAGTGGGATGTATGCTCAGCCATATCACCCAGTATCCCCTGACCTGTGATCCGGAGGATATGCTGGAAACCCAGAGAAAGGACCGGATCTTAAACAAGTTTGCGGGAGATGTGATGGTCCGGGGCGCATATCCAACCTACATCCGGCGCCTGTTTGAGGAGGAAGGGATCTGCCTGAAAATGCAGCCGGAGGACGTTTCTGTCCTGCAGCAGGGAACCGTTGACTTTTACGCATTCAGTTATTATATGACAAACTGTTCTACAGTACGGACGGATGTGGAACGGGTCAACGGCAATCTGATGGGAGGCGCAAAAAATCCCTACTTGCAGACCTCGGAATGGGGCTGGCAGATCGATCCGGTGGGACTTCGGTATACATTAAATCAGCTCTGGGACCGCTATGAGATACCGCTGATGGTTGTGGAGAACGGTTTGGGGGCGATAGACAGGATAGAAAACGGACAGATTCACGACAGCTACCTGATCGACTATTTCCGCAGGCATATACAGGCGCTCAAAGAGGCAGTCTCAGACGGTGTGGAAGTGATGGGCTTTACGTCGTGGTCTCCGATTGATTCAGTGAGTGCGGGAACCGGCGAGATGCGCAAACGCTATGGATTTGTCTACGTGGATCGGGATGATAATGGGACAGGAAGCTTCCAACGGATCAAAAAGGACAGTTTTGCATGGTATAAGCGCTGTATTGAGACAGACGGGGAAGTGCTGTAGAGCGGAAGAGAGAGGAGTCCATGAGAGGATTCCTCTTCCCTTCCTGCCTGTTAATAATTTCATTCAGGCGAATATTGTTTCATTCAGGACAGGAAATCTGTGGTTCCGATATCCGCTCCATCTTTACGATAAATTCCTCCGTCCCCGGTTCTTTTTCCTGTTCTGTGGTCGTTTTAAAGCCATGGGACTCATAAAACCGGATGGCGCTCTCATTTTTTTCCAGCACAAACAGAAATTTGGCATCAAATGTTTCCACTGCGAACTGAAGAAGTTTCCCGCCGATGCCCTCATTCTGGAAAAAGCAGTCCACATACAGTTCATGGATCCACCCGTCCTCCACGTGGATCAGGGCTTTCACGAATTCGTCGTCATATACCCAGATGTGTTTAAGCTTCTCGGGATGGGACAGATAATCCTGCGCAAGGGGCAGCACCTGCAGTTCCCCGAAGGATACTTTGTCGTTCTGAAAAATAAATCGGTAATTCATTCGCTTGGTGAAGATCAGGATCTCGGCAATGCGCGATACGTCCTGTACGGTTGCTTTTCTGATGGGGTTCATGAGAAATCCTTTCGTTTTCCTGTATATTTTATAGCGTGTTTATTTTTGATCTGACATTTGTATAATACAACAAAATGCGGTCAGAGTGCTGATGCAATTTATGGTATTGCCGGGAGCTGACTATTATTTTATCATAATGAAACAATTGAAACAATTTTTGCCCGTATTATTCACAAAATAAACACAAATGCATCACAATTTTAACAAAAATGGAGAATATGATAAAAGCATCTGATAAGGAAAAGAAGAAGTTATGTGCTTTTTCATGTGAATTAAAAAATGCCAGTCTGGCAGAATGAAAATAAAGAAAAGGAGTGAAAGCTATGGAATACCAGTACGGACAAAACAATGAAAACGGCAGAGACCAGGGAAGCAACGATTATATTTACTACAATCACAATTTTCAGGGAAATGATCAGATACCGTCACCAAAGAAAAGAAAAGAAAAAAAGAGAACAGGCGGCATGATCGCGCTGTGCATTGTCCTGTCCCTCGTGATGGGAACCGCAGGCGGTGCATTGGGCAGCAGTCTGGTGATGGGACAATATAATAAGAAAGAAGCGGCAAGGGAGGCTGAGGCAGAAACCGGGACGAAGCAGGAGAAGGATCTTTCCCAGAAGACAGAACAGTTTCCGGCCACACAGACAACGCAGACGGCGGCAGCCGGATTAACCGTTAAGCAGATATCAGAACAGTGTATGCCTTCCGTTGTGGCCATCACCAACAAGGGCGAGGCGGAGATACGAAGCTTCTGGGGCACCTTTATCCAGGAGACGGAGGGTTCCGGTTCCGGCGTTATCATCGGAAAGACGGACAGTGAACTCCTGATCGTGACCAACTACCATGTGGTTTCCGGCAGCAAGGAACTGAGCGTCCTGTTCAGTTATCAGGAGCAGATGGAAGACAGCTCGGATGCCGAGATCGTGAGAGGTGAGATCAAGGATTACAGTGCAGCCCAGGACCTGGCAGTGATCGCTGTAGATTTAAACAGCCTATCCCAGGAGACGATGGACAATATCAAAGTGGCATCCATCGGGGATTCCAATGAACTGGCGCTGGGAGATCAGGTGGTAGCCATCGGTAATGCGCTTGGATATGGACAGTCCGTGACCACTGGTATCGTCAGTGCGGTAGGGCGGAGCATGACCACAGAAAATTCTGTGGATGCCACAGGCAGCGCCAACCGCTATATCCAGACGGATGCGGCGATCAACCCGGGCAACAGCGGCGGGGCTCTGTTCAATATGAACGGGGAACTGGTAGGCATCAATTCTGCCAAGGTGGCGGACACGAAAGTGGAAGGCATTGGCTATGCCATTCCGATCTCTGATATCAAGGGGGATATGGAGCGCATGATGCAGCAGGAGACAAGGACGCTTGTAGAAGAATCTGAGAGAGGATACCTGGGTATCAATGTATCCAATGTGACAAATGAGATCAACGAGACCTATGACATTCCGATCGGCGCCCACATCAGCAGCGTGACGGAGAATTCCCCGGCCGAAAAGGCAGGACTGCAGCGCGGCATGGTCGTCACAAAGATCGATGGAAAGCCGGTGCGTACCAGAGAGGAACTGATCGGTTATCTGGGCTATTATAAAGCCGGCGAAACGGTAAATCTGACCGTACAGGCCAGAACCGACGCAGGCTATGAGGAAAGAGAAGTTCCGGTAACCTTGTACACGGCCAGAGAAGCGGGCATCGAACAGGAAACTGATCAGAACGATGCGCAGTCCCAGGGCAGCCAGACCGTTCCGAACGACCAGAGCAATCCCTTCGGAGGATTCTTCCCGTTCTTTAATTATTAAAGTGTGGAAATACTTGACAAATAAGGTCAGTATCCACTATGATTCTCTTTAGGAAAAAGAGGACAAAGGTAAAAGTATAAGTGGAGCCCTTTGCCGACATCACGGCAGAGGGCTTTTGCCGATAACAGGAGGAGCAGAATATGAATCATACGGCAGGAAAAGAACTGGCAAAAACCTACGATCCGAAGGGCATCGAGGATCGGATCTATCAGAGATGGCTGGAAAAGAAGTATTTTCACGCGGAAGTGGATCGGACAAAGAAACCCTTTACGATCGTGATCCCGCCCCCAAATATCACGGGACAGCTTCACATGGGGCATGCCCTTGACAATACAATGCAGGATATTCTGATCCGCTATAAGCGGATGCAGGGCTACAACGCGCTCTGGCAGCCGGGAACGGACCATGCCAGTATCTCCACCGAGGTAAAGATCATCGAGGCTTTGAAGAAAGAGGGTATCGATAAGCAGGATCTGGGCAGGGAGAAGTTTCTGGAAAGAGCCTGGGACTGGAGAAAAGAGTATGGCGGCCGGATCGTTGAGCAGTTAAAAAAGATGGGTTCTTCCTGTGATTGGGACAGAGAGCGCTTCACCATGGATGAGGGCTGTAATAAAGCGGTCACCGAAGTGTTCTGCAAGATGCATGAAAAGGGTTATATCTATAAAGGCGCAAAGATCATTAACTGGTGTCCGGTCTGCAATACGTCCATCTCCGATGCGGAAGTGGAGTACGAGGAACAGGCAGGGCATCTGTGGCATATCAAATATCCGTTGATAGAGGAAAACGGGGAACCCAGCAAAACAGAATTTCTAGAGTTTGCGACCACCCGTCCCGAGACCATGCTTGGCGATACGGCGGTGGCTATCAATCCGAAGGATGAGCGCTATACACACCTGAAAGACAGAAAGGTGCTGCTGCCCATCGTAAATAAGGTGATTCCCATCGTGGAGGACGACTATGTGGATATGGAATTCGGAACAGGTGTGGTAAAGATCACCCCGGGCCATGATCCCAACGACTTTGAGGTAGGGAAGCGCCATAATCTTCCCATCGTAAATATTATGAACGATGACGCCACGATCAACGAAAACGGCGGAAAGTACGCAGGGCTTGACCGCTATGAAGCGAGAAAACAGATTCTGGAAGAGCTGGAAAAAGAGGGGCTTTTAGAGAAGATCGAAGATTACTCCCACAATGTGGGAACTCATGACCGGTGCAGCACGACCATCGAACCGCTTGTGAAAGAGCAGTGGTTTGTAAAGATGGACGAATTGATTAAGCCGGCGGTGGAAGCTGTGAAAAAGGGCGAGATCAAACTGATTCCGGAGAGAATGGAAAAGATCTACTTTAACTGGACGGACAACATCCGCGACTGGTGTATCAGCCGCCAGCTCTGGTGGGGCCACAGGATCCCGGCTTATTACTGCGATCAGTGCGGCGAAGTCGTAGTGGCAAAACAGATGCCGGAAGTCTGCCCGAAGTGCGGGGCGACGCACTTTACTCAGGATGAGGATGTGCTGGATACCTGGTTTTCTTCCGCACTGTGGCCTTTTTCTACGCTGGGCTGGCCGGAGAAGACCGAGGATCTGAACTATTTCTATCCTACCGATGTGCTGGTGACGGGCTATGACATTATCTTTTTCTGGGTGATCCGTATGATCTTCTCAGGCTATGAGCAGATGGGAGAAAGGCCCTTTAAGACCGTGCTGTTCCATGGGCTGGTGCGGGATTCCCAGGGGCGCAAAATGTCAAAATCTTTAGGAAATGGTATCGACCCGCTGGAGATCATCGATCAGTACGGGGCGGACGCACTGCGTCTGACGCTGATCACGGGCAATGCGCCGGGCAATGATATGCGTTTCTACTATGAGAGAGTGGAAGCGGCCAGAAACTTTGCCAACAAGGTGTGGAATGCGTCGCGGTTTATCATGATGAATCTGGCCGGGTATGCGGAGAGAGGAAAGACCGTAACAAAATCGGAGACGTTAGAGCCTGCTGATAAGTGGATCATCTCCAAATTAAATCGGTTGACCAGAGAAGTCACTGAAAATATGGATCACTTTGAACTGGGTATTGCAGTACAGAAAGTGTATGACTTTATCTGGGATGAATTCTGTGACTGGTATATTGAGATGGTGAAGCCGAGACTTTACAATTCCGACGACGAGGAAAGTCAGAATGCGGCGCTGTGGACGCTTAAGGATGTGCTGATCCATGCCCTGAAGCTGTTACATCCCTATATGCCTTTTATCACGGAGGAGATCTTCTGTTCTCTGCAGTCTGAGGAAGAGTCCATCATGATCTCTTCCTGGCCGGAGTATCAGGAGGAGCGGCAGTTTGAGACGGAGGAAAAAGCGATTGAGACCATCAAAGAGGCGGTGCGCGGGATCCGTAACGTGCGGACTTCCATGAATGTGGCGCCCTCGAAAAAGGCGGCGGTCTATGTGGTGACGGAAAAGGAGGATGTCAGGAAGGCCTTTGAGGAAGGAAAACTTTTCTTTGCCTCGCTGGCTTATGCTTCCGAAGTGACCGTACAGAGAGACAGAACGGGTATCGCCGATGATGCGGTATCTGTGGTGATCCCGGGGGCAGTACTGTATATGCCGTTTGCGGAACTGGTGGATCTGAAGCAGGAAAAAGAGCGCCTTGAGAAGGAGGAAAAACGTCTGCAGGGTGAACTTGCCCGGGTAAACGGCATGTTGAAGAATGAGAAGTTTCTAGCGAAAGCGCCGGAGGCGAAGATAGCAGAGGAAAAGGCAAAACTGGAAAAGTATACCCAGATGATGCAGAAGGTGCAGGAAAGACTGAGCCAGTTATGATGCGGGCTTTTCGTAAGGCGCAGGAATACATCGACGGGATTCCGAAGTTTGTAAAGAAAAACACGATGGAAGACACGAAAGCTTTCTACAGAAGGCTTTCGTGTCCCTGTCAGAATAAAAAAGTGATCCATGTGGCGGGTACAAACGGAAAGGGCTCCGTTTGTGCCTATTTGCAGTCTGTTCTTATGGAGGCGGGGTACAGCGTGGGGCTGTTTACCTCTCCTCATCTTGTGGATATCAGGGAGAGGATCCGGGTGGACGGGGAGTATATCTCCGAGAAGGAATTTGCGGAAATTTTCAGGCAGGTGCAGGAGAACTGCGGTGCGGAAGATGCGCGGAGGAAGCCGGAGACAGAAAACTGCAGCGGAGAAGATGAACGGAAACCGTCAGGGACAGAAAACTGCGGCACGCAGGCTGAGGAAAGGCAGCACGCTGCAGGAAAAAACGGCGACGGTCTGCGTACAGATTACCACCCCAGCTACTTTGAGTATCTCTACTTTATGGCTATGCTGCATTTTGAGAAAAAGCAGCCGGATGTTATTATATTGGAAACCGGACTGGGCGGAAGGCTCGATGCCACAAACTCTTTTGAGACTCCCTGCATCTGTATTATGACACAGATCGGTCTGGACCACACGGAGTATCTGGGGGAAACTTTGTCAGAGATTGCAGGCGAAAAGGCGGGAATTGTCAAAAAGGGAATACCTTTCGTGTATTCTGCGAACAATAAAACTGTTGCGGACGTGATGGAAAAAACGGCGAAAAAGGCGGAAACAAGGGCTTTTTCGATAAAACCGGAGGAAATATGTCTGAAAAAATATGATGAGAAAGGCATTGATTTTTCTTATTACTCTGGGTATTATAAATATAGTACATTTCATCTCTCCACAAAGGCGCTCTATCAGATGGAAAACGCGGCGCTGTGCGTCAGGGCGGCTGCAGTATTGACGGAGATGGGAAGCGTCAGGATTTCCGGGGAGGAACTGCGAAGAGGTCTTGCCGGGATGCATTGGGAGGGCAGGATGGAAGAGGTACTGTCTGAGGTTTATGTGGACGGTGCTCATAACAGAGACGGCATGGAAGCCTTTTTAAAAAGTGTCCGGGCGGACGGCAGTGAGGGACATCGCATGTTACTGTATTCTTCTTTGCAGGAGAAGGCCTGTGAGGAGATGATAAGGCTTATAGCAGATGCCGGACTGTTTGAGGAGATCGTCGTAACGCAGATAGAAAGTTACCGGGCGGCCCGGGCGGAAGATCTGTCGGAGTTTTTCGGCGAAGTGAAAAAAACGGTAATAAAAGATGCAGGCAGGGCCCTGCAGTATTGTCTCCAGAAAAAATCGGAGGGGATAAAGATCTATATAACAGGTTCATTATATCTGGCGGGCCAGATAAAGGCTCTGATAAAACAGTAAAAGGCGGTGTCAGAACCGGTACACCAGGAGGAGGACAGCGCAAAACGGAGAGGAAATATGATCAATTTTGAGGAAGAATTAAAAAAGTTCCATCCCAGTCTGGAAGTGGAGGACGCGGAGGATGCGATCTATAATCAGGATATGACGGATATGGCGGACCTGGTGGTGAAGGTAGTAAAAGAGTCTAAGGATTTGGAAGAGGAAACGGAAGAATAGGAACAAACGGGAGCTTATCGGATGATATGTTATAATTGCGGCTGCAATTTGTCGGAACATGATTTCTGCACAAACTGTGGTGTTGACGTTTCTGTATATAAGAAGGTCTTAAAAATATCTAACAATTTCTACAATGAGGGATTGGAAAAGGCCGGCGTCAGGGATCTGAGCGGTGCAATCCAGAGTTTACGGCAGAGCCTCAAGTTCAACAAGAACAATGTGGAGGCCAGAAATCTGCTGGGACTTGTTTACTTTGAGACTGGTGAAGTGGTGGCGGCGCTCAGCGAATGGGTGATCAGTAAGAACCTGCGGCCCAAAAAGAACATTGCGGATGATTATATCAATGTGGTGCAGAGCAATCCGACCAGGCTTGATACGATCAATAAAACGATAAAGAAATACAATCAGGCGCTGCTGTACTGCAATCAGGATTCCAAGGATCTGGCAGTGATCCAGCTGAAAAAGGTGCTTTCCCTGAACTCGAAATATATCAGGGCCCATCAGCTTCTGGCACTGCTCTATATCGATGCGGAGGACTGGCCCAGAGCGGAAAGAGAGCTGCTTCGCTGTGAGCAGATCGATTCGGGAAATACCACGACCAGGCGGTACTTAAAAGAAGTAAACGCAATGCTCCACCCCGAGGAGAACGAAGAGAGCAAGGCGCCGAAAAGGAAGAAAAAGGAAGCCTCGGAGGAGGTGTTCCGCTATCAGAGCGGAAATGAGACGATCATCCAGCCTCTTGATGTGAAGGAACCGAAGGGAGTCAGTTTTTCCGCGATCCTGTATCTGCTGATCGGTCTGGGGATCGGCGTGGCGATGACGGTATTTCTGATTTTACCGGCCAGGATCCAGGCGGTCAGGGACAATGTCAGCAGGCAGCTGAAAGTGGTCAGCGAACAGCTGGCGGCGGAGTCGGCAACTACCAACGATCTGCAGCAGAAACTGGATACGATGCAGCGGGAAAATAACGATCTTTACTCAGAACTGGAAAATTATGTGGGAACAGACGGTACGATTCAGACCATGGATAATATGTTAGCGGCTGTGAACGGCTATCTGCAGAATCCTGAGGATGTGGAGCAGGTGGCGGAGTATCTGGAGAGCATTCGTGGAGAAGTGAATATTGAAGAGACATCGGAATCTTTTCGGGCAGTATACCAGAGCCTCCTTGCGGCGGTAGGGCCAAGTGTGGCGCAGACTTACTATGATGATGGCATGGCTGCTTACAGGCAGGAAGTGTACGCGGATGCGGTTCAGAATCTGGAGAAAGCCTATATTTATAATTCCGAGAATATTGATGTGATATATAACCTTGCCAATGCCTGTTATCGGAATGAGGATTATGAGAATGCAGCGGTCTACTACCAGATGGTGATCGATAAATTCCCGGGTACGGAGCGGGCCAATCGCAGTGCGGACTATATGGAAGAGATAAACAGTATGCAGTAGAGACAGTATGTCAGGGAAAAACGGAATGCTGCCGGGCAGTATGCAGAGCGTAAACGGTATATAACGGGGGCATACAGAGAACAGATGGCATACGGTGGCCGGGAAAATAAATAAAATATAGTTTACAAAAGAGGATACCTTTATTTTGGTATCCTCTTTTTATGTGCGGGGCATCCTGCACGGCGGGCGGAGAAAGAAGATCTTCCCTGCCCGATTGTGGCACTGAAGAAAAGCAGCGCGGATCTGCGCGTTTAAAATTAAGAAAGGGGAATTTTATATGGAGGCGGATTTTCAGGTTATTGACAGGTATTTGATGGTAAAAATGCCGGAGGAGATTGATCATCATCAGTCCTTTGCCATCAGCAGGAAAGCGGATTCTTTCCTGATGCGGGATCAGATCCGGGGGATCGTGTTTGATTTTGAGGACACGAAGTTTATGGACAGTTCCGGTGTCGGCGTTATTATGGGAAGGTATAAAAAGATAGCCTGTCTGGGAGGGCGTGTTTTTGCTATTCATGCGGACAGACAGATCAGGCGGATCCTGTACATATCAGGGCTGTCAAGGATTATGGAAATTATGGAGTAAACCCGTGTCATTTTGAATTATAAATGGCATACTGGTCGGAAAGTGAAAAATGAAGTTACGGTTTGTGGAAAGGACATGGTTGTTGAAGATGAAACAGGAAGAAAAAAAGGTGAGCAAAGGGTATGATAATGAGCTGCAGATGGAATTCGATGCTATTTCCTATAATGAAGGATTTGCGCGGATGGCGGTGTCCGCCTTTATCGCACCCTTAAATCCCACCATGGAGGAGATGGCTGACGTGAAAACTGCGGTATCTGAGGCGGTGACGAATGCTATTATCCATGGGTACGGCAATGTGCAGGGATACATGCCGGGGCGGATGCAGTGCCCCAGAGAGACAAACTGCGGAAAAGTGCGCATGTACTGCCGGATTACAGGAGATGTGCTGTTTGTGGAGATAGAGGATGACGGCAGAGGGATCGAAAATGTGGAGCAGGCGTTAGAACCTCTTTTTACGACAAGGCCGGAACTGGAGCGTTCCGGTATGGGATTTGCTTTTATGGAAGCTTTCATGGATGATCTGCAGGTACTCTCAGCGCCAGGCAGGGGATGTAAGATCGTGATGGAAAAAAAGTTGGGCAGCGCTCCGTGGCTGGAGGAAGAAGAATAGTTATGGAAGAGATGTCAGTGCTGATTGAGAGATCCCATGCAGGCGATAAGGAAGCAAGAGAGGTACTGATTGAAAAAAACCTGGGGCTGGTGCACCATATTGTGAAACGCTTTCTGAACAGAGGAGTGGATGCGGAAGATCTGTTTCAGATCGGCTGTATCGGACTTATGAAAGCCATCGATAAATTTAATCTTGCCTTTGATGTGAAATTTTCCACCTATGCTGTTCCCATGATTTCCGGAGAGATCAAGCGGTTTCTGCGGGATGACGGGATGATGAAGGTGAGCAGAGGACTTAAAGAGAATGGCTGGAAGATCAAAAAGGCAAGAGAACAGTATCAGCACGAGAAGGGAAAGGAACCGGCTCTGAGGGAAGTGGCCGAGATGACAGGACTGACGGTTGAGGAGGTGGTGATGGCGATGGATGCCGGGGCCGAGGTGGAATCGATCTATCGGTCTGTCTATCAGAGTGACGGCAACGAGATCTATCTGGCGGATCAGATCGCCAGTGGGAGCAATGAAAAGGAGAAGCTGTTAAACCATATGCTGTTATCGCAGCTTCTGTCGGAACTGGAGGGGGAGGATAAGGAGCTGATTTTGCTGCGTTATTTTCAGGGGAAGACACAGGTGGATGTGGCGGAGAGACTTGGAATCAGTCAGGTGCAGGTCAGCAGGCTGGAAAAAAGAATATTGCGCCGGATGCGGGAGAGGGCGGTGCTGTGATTTATTGCGGAGGGGAACCGGACGCCCGGCGGGAGAGAAGTGAAGGTCCGGACGGGAAAGGCGCCAGACGGATGGGCTGGCAATATCCCTGCGGGCCTTCGCTTCTTTCCCGTCCGGGCTGGCTGTGGGACAGAGAGGGCAAAAAATCACATGATGAATAAAATAATGATGTCTGCACATACTGGTGGGGAGAAGAGAAAAGTGTGTATGTAGAGAGTGTGTACGCTGGGGTTTTGTCGAGAGGGAGTATAATCGGCATGGCGGTGTGAAAAGGGAGTGGAAGTATGGCGCAGACAACAGTTTATATAAAGGCGGAACGAAATACGGAGATGCAGGCTGACGATGTTTTTCTGAAGGATATCGCCAGCCTGTACTGCGATGATAAGGCTGTTCTTGCAAGAGCAAAGGCAATCAAACTGCATACCTTTCATGAAGGGAATGAGACACGCTTTTATATCAGTATGACGGAAGTGATCAGGCTGGTCAAGGAAACTGTGGCGGGCGTGGAAGTGGAGAGTATCGGCGAACCGGATATGATTGTCGAGCGGGTGTATGTGGAAAAAAAGAGGAGCGCGGTGGAAGTGTTTAAGATCCTGCTTGTCAGTCTGGTCTGCTTTTTCGGGGCTTCTTTTACGATCATGGCTTTTCATAATGATATCGGCATCGTGGATGTGTTTGGAAAATATTATGAACTTGTGATGGGGGAGACGTCGAGCGGTTTTACGGTGCTGGAGGTCAGCTACAGCATCGGGCTGGCGGCGGGCATTATTATTTTCTTTAATCATATCGGCAGAAGAAGGCTGACGAAAGACCCGACGCCGATCGAGGTGGAGATGGCCATCTATGAGGAAGATGTGGAGAAAGCGCTGATCAAGACCGCGAGCAGAGAAGGAAAAGAAGCTGATACGCAGTGAAGGGCGGGGAATAAAAACTGATATGGACAGTGGACGGGAGGAGAAGGAAAGTGATACAAAATAGCGGTTCACAGTTTTTTCTGGCGGTTTACGGGCTTTCCGCCGGGCTTTTGGTATCGGCCGGTATTTTTACGGTACTGCTTGCGGTGGGACTGACGCCAAGGTTTGTGGGAACGACCCACACGGCGAAGAAGATACTGCTGTATGAAGGCTGTATTACGGCGGGGGCAGTGATCGGGACATTTTTCAGCGTGATCCCTGCGTTGGGACATGCGGGGGAATGGGTCAGAGGACAGTTATTCTCCGTGGGAGCGGGGGAGTTTTTTATGAGTGCAGTGGATGTGGCAGGGGAGATCCTTTTAGGAACTGCGGGGCTTTTTATGGGGATGTTTGTGGGTTGTCTGGCCCTGGCAATCGCTGAGATGTTAGACAGTATTCCTATTTTTGCCAGAAGGGTCTCCTACCGCCACGGACTGGGGTTAGCTGTGCTTGCAGTGGCTATCGGAAAGCTGTTGGGAAGCCTGTATTATTTCTGGCAGGGGGAGATCTTTCCGGGATGACAGGTCTTTGCCGGGATACGCGGCGGAAGATGGAAGGCAGAAAATAAATGATCTGAAAAAATCGGGGGATAAAAGGATGGATAAACAAAAAATGCAGGAAGAACAGAAAAGGCTGAAAGAACAGAAAATACAGGAAGAGCAGAAAAAACAGGAGTATGCGGAGTATGTAAAGGAGGTTACGCCAAAAAATAATCTTGCCATCCAGATGATAAAGGCTTTTGTGGTAGGCGGGATCATCTGTGTGATCGGGCAGGTCATATTAAATGTGGCACAACAGGATTACGGGCTGGATAAGGACACGGCGGGAAGCTGGTGCGCTATGCTGCTTGTGCTCGCAAGTGCCATTCTGACAGGTTTAAATCTGTATCAGAAACTGGTGAAATTCGGCGGGGCGGGAGCGCTGGTGCCTATCACGGGCTTTGCCAATTCGGTGGCTTCCACGGCTATCGAGTATCAGAAGGAGGGGCAGGTCTACGGGATCGGCTGCAAGATCTTTACGATCGCCGGGCCGGTGATTTTGTATGGGATCTTTACCAGCTGGGTGCTGGGGGTGATCTACTGGATCGGGAAGATGTTCGGAATTGCCTGAAAAGGAATAAGAAAGTATATATGGAGTTAGCATGAAAGGCAGGCTGACGGGGCGTAATGGCTTCGTTGGTCTGCTTTTCTCTGTTGTGCTTTTGACTACGTTCGCTTATAATAAGAATATATTGAAACGTAGGTTAGGATTGAATCGGTTATAGATATAATAAATACTAATGTGGTGGCGTAGAAGGGGAACGATTCGTGAGTGTGCTAATGAACGAAGAAGCAGATAAATTATCAATCATGTATGAGGGGGATAAGAATAGAGATGCCGCAGATAAGATCAGGGGATTTTTATTTCAGGATTATATTACGATTAGGTGTCTCCTTCAAAATCAAGTAAAGTATGTCTGTTCAGAATATCTTGAGGATGTGGATGTATTTTTTGAGGATGGCACATTTGAGTTTATTCAGGTAAAGTATTATCCGAAAACAGACCCAAATGTGAAGAAAGTTTCGACAGATCTTTATTATCAATATCTCCGTCTTCAGATGCTTCAGAGTACTTTGAAAGCAAAACCCAGCCTTTATATTCATAGAAATTCAAAAGTTGAGAAACCGACGCTTGATAAAATGAAAGAGTATATCGGACATGAAAATGAGCTTCTAAAGTCAGTGACTTATCCAAATACAGCAGTTTCAGCTGCTTGGCTGAGAACAAATGTTTATTCAACAAATAAGAAAGAGGAACAGAAGAAAAATCTTTTTGCGGCAATGGCCTCGGAGGACTCCCTGAAAAAGTTTATTGCAAGATTTAATGTTGTTCATCAACTGGATATCAATCAGTACAAAAAGGAATTGATGGAAGTATTGGCCAGGGCTTACCCGAATCCAGATAAGGGTGGAGATGAGGAGCATTGGCAGTTGATATTGCTAGGCCTTTCGATTTCGTATATACAGCGGCGTTATACGTTAGTTAATCCTGTTTTTGATCAGCTGCGAGTGGATAAAAAAGAATTTGATCATTATATGACGGAATCTGTCAAGACAAAGACGGAACAGACAATTGTAAGTTATTTGGCGGGCATTGTTTGTGAGAAGTATGGGGAGATTATAAACAGTAATGATCTTTCAGATATACAGACACACATGTTGAACACGATTTGCCAGAATACGGTGAGATGGATAAATGAAATTGGTAAGAATGTGGATGGTCAATATCAGTTGTTGAATACATACAGCATGGACGATGCCAGCAAGATTACTGGCTACAGAGGAATTTCTGTAGATGATAGACTGCTCTATGTTGCCGAATGCAAACAGGGTTTTCTTGTTTTTCTGGGGTATCTGTGGAAGATTATGCTGAACATCTGTCAGAAGAAGGTGAATAATGAGACAGAGATTTCTGCTCATTTTGAGATATTTGATCCATTGTATTATATTGATTCTTCAGTATCTGATTATGTTTGTCTGGACTTTCCTGAAGATAAGTATGTAAATCATAGCGTGATTCTCCCACAGGCGGGTGGAAATTTTAAGGGTGTAAAGCGAAGGATTGTGGAGCGTATGGTAAGTGTGTCACCAAAACCTGGAAAATGGTTCTTTGAGAATAGCAAAATTATGAGAGGTAAAAATTATTATAATTATAATACTGCGAACGTAAGTGAGAATCCTACAGTTGCGGATCTTGGGGAAGATAGTTTTTATATTGAGTGTATGGATTGTATTGGAATTGATGATGATGAGTGGAGCACACAGGAAGATTGCAACGCTTGTGTCTTTTCTGTGAAATGTGTGAAAGAGGAAACGTGATTATGATTTTACAGGAAGAATTTAAGATAAACGGTTATAAAGATCTCCTTGTTGGAGATATTGCTTCTAAATATGAAATTAATCTGGAAGATATTTTTGATTTAGATCAGAAACCGAAAGAGTTATTAAGTATTTTTATCAGCGAACAAAGAGATGAATTGTTTTTTCTTCTAAATGGGGACTTGGCGGAAATAGATTCTTTATGTGATGTTTGGGATGATCGAATTCGTGTATTTACGATTATTAATGGCAAATCAGAAGCGATTCATAAGTTAAAGTATAATATTGTACAGTTGATTGTTTATTCCGAAGGGATTCCAGATAGGAGTCCTGAGGGTAATTTGTTAATATCAAGAAAGATCATCATTAAGGGAGATATGACAGATAAGGATAGGATTGTAATTGATGATGATGAGGTTATTGAATTACCGTTCCATATGATTCCAACAGATGCATTTGCGCCGGATGTGGAGCAGATGAAGCGATTGGGTCAGTTGCTTCCGGAGGATGAGGGCCTTTTAGCGCTGATGGAAAAGAAGAGGAAAAAAGTGAACAGAAATAAAAAAGAAGGGGTATTGGATAAGTCTTTTGGAGAACCGGATTACGAAATGATTAAGGGGTGGCTGAAAAGATGATAATTCGTAAGATAAGAATGGTAAATTTTAGAGGATTTCGCGATAAAACTATTGATTTCAAGGATAAATCAGTTGTACTTCTATCAGCTGCAAATGGAATTGGAAAGACGACAACGATCGATGCGATTGAGTGGTGTCTGACTGGCAATATCGGAAGATTAAAAACTGCTTTTGATACCAGAAGTACCAATGATGCTGAGCGCAAGATGAATACTGATGGCATCCTAAAGAACCGGGATGCTGGAGCGAAAACGAAGGTCAGGGTAGTTCTCTGGCTATTTGATGGAGAAAAAGAGACCATTCTTTGCAGAGAGCAGGCAAAGGACGAATTAAATCCAGGGTCATCTAAGGTTACAATCGATGAAAGTGAAGAGGTAGCAAAAGCATTTATCCGGGAATATGTAGGAGATAGTTTCTATAATTTTCATTTTTGTGATGTTCAGAAGTCATTTAATGTACAAAGTAAAAAGAGAAAGGACCTAAATGATTTCTTCAGTGAGTTTATCACGAATTATGATGGGCAGAAGCAGATTGCGGAGAATCTGGCTCTTTTTGCTGAGGATGTGGATCGCTATATTGAGGATAAGAAGAATCAGAAGGTACCGCAGGAGGTGATTGAGGACCATAAAAAGCAGTTGGTGAAAAGTCGTGAGGATGCAAAACAGGTTTCATATCCTTTGCCTGTTTTTTATCCGGGTGAGAAGACGGAGATTGCTGGTCTTAATAAAGAGGAGTTAACTGCGCAGAAAACGGAAGTGGAAAATTGCGGTTACCAGGTGGCGAAAGAAGAAATTTATAAACTTGTAGAAAATGAGAATTTGAAGATCCAGCAGTCTGTCATCAAAAAAATTGCTTCTTACTGGGAGATGAAGAAAGAGAATATTCGACGTGCAGTGGGAGCTGGATTTTTCAATAATACAGATGCAATTACAATTCTTAAAACGAAGCTTAGAAAATTGGAGGGGCTGTCTCTTTTGAGGGAAACGATTTTCCTGGATGGAGAATCAGTGATTGCTTTAGAAATTGATGGCTTTACGCAATCTGATTTTGATGTGGATAAGAAGGAAATTAAAGAGAAAGAGAAAATGGTGAAAGCTCTTTCTGACGAGATAGAGTTGCTTTCCAAGAATAATAAGATGCTGAAGCTGTTATCCTCTCTTTCTGCGAATAAACAAGTGGTGATTGAACATAGAGATGCTGTTTTCAAAAAGAATGGTATTGTCCGATGTCCCGTTTGTGGTTCAGCGTCATTTTCTACCATGGAGGAAGATTTAATCCTTAAGGAAGCCGATGAGTATATTAGACAGAACGGGGAAGCTGTAAAGAAAAAAGAAGTAGATAAAACCTTGTTACAGACAGAGATCGAAAAGCTTTATCAGACACTCATTAATCACACGAAAACTGTAGTGGAGAAAGAAAAGGAAATATTACAAAATAAGATTAGTGACTTGAAAGATCTGAAGGATGAGATACAACCATATTTTGATGAGGTTAAGAGTTTACAGGAAATCCAAGGAGAAATTAATGTAGAAGAATTGACTGCAGAAGGTGTGGGGAAATTACTGGCTACTGTAGAGAAGGGACTTTTAGAGGAAGCCAAAGAGCAGGAAATAAAAGGGTATTATCAGAAGATTTTGACGGTTTTGGGTTACCAGTTCGATAATGAAACAGTGCAACAGACATTTGCAAAGGTGAATAACCTTATTACCAAATCTTTTGATGTTTCGGATTTCTCTTATGATTTACTTGTGTCAAAGCTTAATGCTATCGACAGTATTCTTGCGAATCAGACTTTAGCTGACCTGAACCAGAAACTGGAGGAGGAGAATAAGAAGAATCAGAAACTTGATGCAGACATAGAAAAACTTCAAAAGCTGAAAGATATTGCATCTCAGAGAGCAAACGATATCAGAGATATTGTAGAGAAGCTTTCGAAAGACGAGTATAAAAAAGTAGGTCCGGCTCTTAGCAAGTTCTATAATAAGCTGATAAGATTAAATTCTAGTGAGGGAATCAACATCGTCCAGGAAAATGAGGGAATCTCATTAGTCGATGATAAGGGTAAGAATATTGTTAATGTTTTAAGTAATGGACAGATTAGTGTCTTTATATTGGCTCATTTTTTTGCAGGTATCAATGCAAGGAATGATCGTGAAAAGATGAAGGTATTTTTTATCGATGACCTGACTGCATGTATGGATGATGTAAATATGCTTGCGTTCATGGATTTACTTAAGTATCAAATGACGTCAAAAGCAACCATGGAGCAGTTATTTTTCATTACTTGTGATGATCGTATTAGTAAGTTGCTGAAGTATAAGTTAAATGGACGTGGGATTGAATGGCGTGAACTCTTAGAAAAAGATTTCGCATAGCATTCTGATGATATGTCAAGAACTTTTAGAAACAGATTTAGATTTCAAGATAATTTTTAAAGGAGTAATTATGGAGCAATTGTTTGAATTGGCAAAATTTGATTCCTACAAAGAAGATAACCGCAGGGAAGTAAAGAGGGCAGAAGGCGGACTTCCTAATAGTTTGTGGGATACGTATTCTGCTTTTGCCAATTGCTATGGCGGCGTTATTATTCTTGGGGTAAAAGAGGATAAATCAGGCAATTGGCATACAACCGGGCTGAAAAATGCGGCAAAATTGAAGAAAGATTTCTGGGATACGATTAACAACCGTAAAAAGGTGAGCATCAATCTTTTGAAAGACGATGATGTGGAAACTTTCTCAGTAGCTGGTGCAGATGACGTGATTATGGTAATCTGGGTGCCAGGCGCAAAGCGGGAGCAAAAGCCGGTATACATTAATGATGATCTGTTTGGAGGGACATTTCGCAGAAATTGGGAGGGAGATTACCACTGTACCAGATTGCAGGTAAAAACAATGCTGCGGGATCAGGCAGAAGAAACCATGGATATGGAAGTGCTTGAGGAGGCTGAAATTGAAGATTTGAATCAGGAGTCCATCCGCGGTTATCGCAATAGCCATAAATCCTTTAAGCCAGGACATCCTTTTGAGCGGTTGGATGATAAGGAATATCTCAGGGTAATCGGGGCAGCGGTTTTTTCGAAAGATGATAAAAGGATTCATCCCACTGCGGCCGGTATGCTTATGTTTGGAAATGAGTATGATATTGTGAGATATTTTCCAGAATATTTTTTGGATTACAGGGAAAATCCAGATACGGTAATCAGATGGACAGACAGGCTTCAATCATCATCCGGCGAGTGGTCGGGAAATGTATTTGACTTTTATTTTCGTGTATATAATAAGATTACGAAAGATATCAAAGTGCCATTTCGGATGGAGGGTGGTTTTCGGGTTGATGATACACCCGTTCACAGGGCGCTTAGGGAAGCATTGGCGAACTGTATCATCAATACAGATTTTTATGGAAAATATGGCGTTCTTATAACGAAAGAGGAAAATAAAATTGTATTTGAGAATCCTGGCTATATCAGACCTGGGAAGGAGCAGATGCGCAGAGGAGGAAAATCTGATCCGAGAAATAAGAGCCTGATGAAAATGTTTAACCTGATAGATATTGGTGAACATGCGGGAAGCGGAGTGCCTAATATCTTTAATGTATGGGAAGACGAGGGATGGGAAGAGCCTGACATAAAAGAAGATTTTGCTCCGGACAGGACATCGCTAACTTTAAAATTCATAAAAAAACAAGCGATAAAAACAAGCGATAAAAAACAAGTGATAAAAACAAGCGATAAAAAGCAAGCGATAAAAACAAGGAATAATCAAGAAAAAATCAGGTTGTATTTACAGGGGAATGAAACAGTAAAAACCAGAGATATCGCAGAGTTGCTGGGTTTGAGCATGGCAAGGACGAGAGAGATACTCTCTGTGATGGATGATGTTGAAGCGATAGGAAGGAATAAGACAAGGATATACCGCTTGCGAAAAAAATCATAGTGAGAAGACAAATATTTAGTTTTTCAAAATGAATGAGTCTTAACTTGACACAAGCAGAGGGGCAGGTTTATGGAGCAGGGTGATGGACTTGAGAGTTCGCCACCCTGTTTTCAGGCGTGGAAGGAAGCCTGTGCACCGGTTTTTCATTGTTGTTCTTTTATTTCCTTTCGATTATAATGTTGATAATGAAAGAGGGACAATAGCACAGGATAGAGTAAAAGAAAAGCTTTAACGGCCCTGGGATCGTTCCTGGGAGTTCCATAGATTAAATTGTCGTACTGATAAGGAGCAAAAGATGAAAAAACGTAAGCGCATTCTGCGGGTATTTTTCCTTGTGATTCTGACTTGTGTCATGGCGGCGGCCGGCGCTGTGGGGGTGCTTTTTCTCATTCTGGTATGGTTCGAAAATAAGCCGGGGCGGGATCCCTCTGCCGGGATGCTGCCGGAGATGGTTTCCGATTACGGCACAATGGATGAGGAGGGCGTCTTTCATGTCTGCAATGACAGGGACTGGCTGGCATTTTTACGGTATGTAGCAGACGGAGAAAGTGAGCTGGATGCGGTGTTAGAGACGGATGTGACGATGAAATGCGGCTATATTGTGAGCGAATATGCCGGCAATCTGGACGGGCAGGGGCACAGGATAGAAGTTTCTACAGGCAGACGGGCCTTGTTTCTGAAGCTTGAGAAGGGCGGCGTTATCGAAAATCTGACCTTTGAGGTCGAGATAAAACCGATAAAAACCTATGGTTCCGGCGGGATCGTCAATTATAACTTCGGGACGATCAGAGACTGTGAGGTATACGGAACTGTGACAGGTTATGATTATGCGGGCGGGATCGTGGAGAATAATCTGGGGCTGATAGAAGACTGCACAAATTATGCGGAAGTCATTTCTCTGGAGACCGGGGAGACCTGGGAATACGAGGGCTGGGAATATGGCAGTTCCACGAATGGTTACGAAGCCGGCGGGATTGCCGGGTTCAGCGGCACTGCAGAGCGCAGGGAGAACATGCCGGAAACCTGTGCGATCATAAACTGCCGCAATTACGGGGATGTGACAGGGGAAGTGTATGCGGGCGGCATTGTCGCCTGGCTGCGGGATAAGACAGACGGGGATGCTCCGGCCAGTTCCGTGCAGGAGCTGGTTCAGAACAATGATTTCGCCGTGCCTTCGGAGGACAGCTCCGATATTTCCCCGGAGCGTACTTCTTCCGGGGAGGATGGGGCAGCAACCGGGAGAGAGGAATCCGGTTGGGATCAGCACTATTCCCTGGCAAACTGTACAAATTATGGAACAGTGACAGTGAATCAGAGAACAGATCCTAAGACCAACTGGGATACGAAACCGGCGGGAATCTGCGCGGAACTGAGCTGGGGGGATCTGTTTCGGTGCGTAAACAGGGGGAAGGTGCAGTTTGCAGAGTCTGCCCCGAAGTGCAGAGAGGACGGCCGCCCTTACAAAAACAGGCCGATGGCGATCACCGAAAACATGGGTTTTGCCCCCACAGAGGAGCACCATATCATAGAGTGTGTGAATCTGAAGGGAACCATTGAGGGAACCATGCGCCAGGAAAATATTCTGGAGCTTTCGGAGGAAGAGCTCTCGGCCTGGGAGGCGGGAAATTATACGCAGGAGTATATCAGCAACAACTGGGAGTTTGATCTGGAGGAGGCAGTGTATATCTGCGGGCTTGAGCCCCTTGGAATCAAAGAAAAGCCGGAATCAGCGGGGCGCAGCAACTATTATCTGTGTGAGGATTTTGCATTGCTTTTGCCGGAATATCTGGAAATAGAGGAGGTCAGCCTGCCGGAAGGGGAGGGAAGTGTCTGTTATGCTCTGCGGATCTCCATATCGGATACGATCGATGAAGAGGCTTTGGCGGAGGAACTGCCGGATCTGGACCGGACGGAAGAGTGTTACATATTCCGGAAGGAGGCGGATGTACAGACTGCACTGGCAAAAGTCAGGGAGGAGGAGCTGGACAGAGAGGACTGGTATGTGAGATATTTTACGCATAGCGTGTATAGAACGATACCGGCCTGTTATGATCTGTTAATCAGTCCCTTAAATCTGCCCTTTGATGACAGTTACCGTGTCCGATATCAGGACGGCAAACGGATCTGGCTGGAAGGGGGCATCCCGGACAGGGATCTGCGCAGCTATATGAAGGAGGGGCGTCACATGCTTGGCAATAAGATCGTTATGCCTCTGGAGGGAGCTTCGGCGGAAGACTTTTCTGCAAAATGGCTGTTTTTCTTTACCAGAAGCGGGACAAACATTCATCCTTCCAGGGAATTTGTGGATCTGCTTGAAACAGGATTTTATCCGTTGGAGGGAACGGAAGAGCTGTATATGCTGAAACCGGGAGATAAGCTGTGGAGTGTGGCGAAAGAACGCACAGGAAGTCCGGGAAACTGGAGAATGCTTGCAGCTTTCAATGGAATAGAGGATCCGGACACAGTCTATGCAGGAGATACGCTGCTTGTGCCCCGGGAAGATGTCTGGGAGAAGAAGGTGGAAAAACTGACGAAAGCGTGGCTAAGTTCCTGTGGGAATGAGGCGGCAAAGGAGTGATCTGCGTCTGTTTGCTGTCAGGCGGTTATGCCATGAGTGAATGGTCTGTTTTCGTGATGAGATCCATGGAAAAAGGTATAAAATCAGGCCTCTCTGTGCACTTTATTAAAAAAGAAAGTGTGTACAGGGAGGTTTTTTATGGGACAGCAAAATAAAAAAGCAGGAACAGGAGGCGTTTCTGTGGGCAGCCAGAGCTTTGTGCCGGCAAGATCGGTTTACATCAGGACCAGCGCCTGTGTGGCGGGGACCAAGGAGGGGGAAGGACCACTTGGAGACCGGATCGATATGATCGGAAAGGATGATCTGTTCGGCTGTAAGACCTGGGAGGAGGCGGAGAGCACTCTGCAGAAGGAGGCTGTAACGTTGGCGCTCGGTAAAGCCGGAATGAAGGCGGAGGAGATCCGCTATCTGTTTGCGGGAGACCTGCTCGGTCAATCCACGGCGTCTTCCTTCGGGACAGCTTCCTTTGGAATACCTCATATGGGAGTCTACGGGGCCTGCTCCACCTGCGGGGAGACGCTGGGGCTCGGTACAATGGCGGTTTCCGGCGGTATGGCGGAAGATGTCATCTGTGTCACATCCAGTCATTTTGCCAGTGCGGAGAAAGAATTCCGTTATCCTCTGGCCTATGGCAACCAGCGGCCGCCTTCGGCGACCTGGACGGTGACAGGCAGCGCCGCCTTTATATTGACCTCAGAGGTCAGTAAAAGGAACCGGGCAAGGATCACCGGTGTCACAAACGGGAAGATCGTGGATTACGGCATTAAGGATTCGCTCAATATGGGCGCCTGCATGGCGCCGGCGGCCTGTGATCTGATCGCCGCAAACTTACAGGATTTCGGCAGAAAGCCGGAGGATTATGATAAGATCATCACCGGAGACCTGGGGCTTGTGGGGCAGAGGGCGTTGCTTGATCTGTTGAAGGAAAAAAATATTGATATCGAGGCGCAGCATATGGACTGCGGCATTGAAATTTATGACAGCAATGTCCAGGATGTGGGCAGCGGCGGTTCCGGCTGCGGCTGCAGTGCGGTGACGCTTTCGGCCTATATTCTGAAAATGCTGGAGGACGGGACTTGGAAAAGGGTGTTGTTTGTGCCTACCGGTGCGCTGTTGTCCAAGACCAGTTTCAATGAGGGGATGACTGTGCCGGGGGTGGCTCATGGGGTTGTGCTGGAAGCGATTGCGTGATGGTGGGCGTTGCCGGGGAGGACGCCGCCCTGCCCCGGCATGGCCGGATGGCTGGGCGGCTGTGCAGTGGCGTGGCAGTGAACCCGGAGAGGGTTAAAAAACAGTTGACAGGATACAACTTTCGTGCGTATGATGATAACGTCACAGATGGAAACGACGAAATGGGCGAAATGTGCAGGGGGCGGCAGTATGAAACGTATGGAATTTAAGATGGAGCGTGCCGGTCTGCTGAAAGCGGGCGATCAGGTCACAGTTACGGAGGGTGTGCTGCCCAGCAACTATTATTATACGATCGATCCGGCGCTTGCGATGTCCGGAAACTTTCCTTTTTCTGAGCGGATGCTTGCCAGGGAGGGTGTTGTGGTGAGCGTGGAGGAGCGCTCGTCGGGTTACTATGTGACGGCAGAGTTTGAGGAGTAAGTATTGCAGTACCTGGGAGCAGGAGCTGAGAGGGTTGCAGGGCAGGCATGGTGGCGCCTGAGGGGCAGGTGCTATGGAGTCTGAGGAGTAAGTACGGCGGCATCTGAGGAGCAGGTGCTGAGGGGGTTGCAGAGCAGACACAGTAGTGCTTGAGAGGCAGGTATAGCGGTACTTGAAGAGCAAAGGCAGCAGCGCAGGAGATCTGCAGACTGCGGAAAGGGACATGGTTATGATGAAAAAGATTACAACAGATAAGGCGCCGGCGGCGATCGGGCCGTATTCCCAGGGAATTATTGCAAACGGATTTCTGTTTGCCTCCGGTCAGATCCCTATCGATCCGGCGACCGGGGAGATAAAGGGCGGCGATATTACGGAACAGGCGGAGCTTGTGATGAAAAATGTGGGTGAGATCTTGAAGGAGGCGGGCATCAGCTATGAAGATGTGGCGAAGACCACCTGTTTTCTGGCGGATATGGCCGATTTCGGTGCATTTAATGCCGTCTATGAAAAGTATTTCACCGGAAAACCGGCAAGAAGCTGCGTGGCGGTAAAGGGACTGCCGAAGAACGTACTGTGTGAAGTAGAAGTGATCGGGGTGGTGCAGGCTGCACTGTGAGCAGTGCGGGTGTGAAGGTTGAAAGAAGATATGGTAGCCTTGATTTGAGGGGCAAATGAATATGCAGACATGTTCGTTTGCTCTATGGAGACAAAAATGACAGGAAAAAACATCATACTGATCGGTATGCCGGGCGCAGGAAAAAGCACGGTGGGCGTCGTGCTGGCGAAGAGACGGGGATGCCGGTTTCTGGACAGCGATCTTTTAATACAGGAAAAATACGATGCGCTCCTGCATGAATTGATTACAAAATACGGGACGGAAGGTTTTCTGAAGATCGAAGAGGAGGTCAACGCTTCCATCCATGTAAAACAGACGGTGATTGCTACCGGCGGCAGCGTGGTCTACGGCAGGACGGCCATGGAGCATCTGGGAAAGATCGGCACAGTGGTCTATCTGAAATTGTCCTGTGAGACGATAAAGGACAGACTGGGGGATTTAAACGAGCGGGGTGTGACGCTGCGGCAGGGGCAGACGTTAGAGGATCTGTACGCAGAGAGGATCCCTTTGTACGAAAAATATGCGGATGTGACGGTAGACTGTGAAAAGAAAAGTATCCGCGAGATCGTTTCTGAATTGTATAGAATATAGATTGTATATCATACATACTGCATTGGTATAAAATCAGGAGATCTTCACATACTAATCCAAAAGAAAAGGTATGTGGAGGTTTTTTATGGATTATTTTCATGCGTTTTGGGTGGGAGGACTGATCTGTGCGCTGGCACAGATACTTTTGGAGAGAACAAAGATGCTGCCGGGCAGGATCATGGTACTGCTGGTATGTCTGGGCGCCGTGATCAGCGCTTTCGGATGGTATGAACCTTTTGCGGAATTTGCCGGGGCCGGAGCAAGCGTCCCTCTTTTAGGTTTTGGCAATATTTTAATGAAGGGGGTAAAAGAAGCGGTGGATGAAGCCGGATTTATCGGTCTGTTCCAAGGCGGATTCAAGGCCGGTGCGGTAGGCAGTTCGGCAGCTCTTGTTTTCGGCTATCTGGCAAGCCTGATCTTCAATCCCAAAATGAAAAAATGATTTCTTTATTTTTCTTCGAAATCGATGCCGGCATTTTCAAGAAACAGCTTATTGTATTTGTCCCAAAAAATGTCCAAAGATCTGTCGGGTAAAAAAGTAGAAAGAGAAGTCCCGGTCGTTAACGTAAGGCCGGAAGAATCATACTTTAATGTGAGAACCAGCGCACCGATCAACTCGAGGGGGACGCTGACAGAGCCATCTTTTAAGATGGACTCTACATAAGCCGGGATCAGATGAAACACGAATTTAAAGCTTACCGGCGTCCGTCTTCCCTTAATGAGCTGGAAACAGATCGTCCGCATATCTTTCCACATGGAGAAGTCGTAAGGGCGCACGGAAGGTTCCCGCCATTCCTCGCTTGTATAAAATTCCTGATTCTGGCGTCCGTCAATGATAAACGTATTGTAAGTGGCGATCGTGGCTTCGGACAAAAGGTAAGCGTCAAATAGATCGGATGTTAATAATTTTCCCATAAAGTTTTTTACGTTTTTAATCTGTAATGCAATCATTAGAATCCCTCGCTTTTTTTCATGCATCCATTATAATATAGATTTATGCTTATGAAAACTGTTATTGGGAAAATTGTGAAGCTCTGCCGCAACAGGTAAAGAGCAACAGGCTGTAAAGCAACAGATTAAACGAAATTATACTTTACAACAAAAGGTAATACATGCTAATATAAGTAGTAATAAAAACTATATTATAAAGTAAGATATATATCGGCGGCATCATTGACCGGCGGTGCTGTGTGCCAGTGGCGCACGTCCGGTGCGAAGCGGAGCGTAGACCGGCGCGGCAGATGGAAATGCAGACAAATCGTTTAGTGAGATATAAGTAGGAGTAGTTATGAGCTATAAGATCGTAGTTGACAGTTGTTGTGAGATACCGGAAACATTAAAAAAAGATGAAAGGTTCGAAATCGTGCCGTTAGAGCTTGTCATAGGGGACTATCGGATCATGGACGACGAAGCTTTTGACCAAAAGGATTTTTTGAAGCGGATCGCGGCTTCGCCTGTGTGCGCGCAGACTGCATGTCCGTCGCCGGAAAGATACAGAGAGGCGTATCATGCGCCGGCGGACGATATTTTTGTGGTGACCTTGTCTTCTAAGCTGAGCGGAAGTTACAACAGCGCCGTGTTAGGAAAGAACTTGTATTACGAAAAATACGGAAAGAAAAATATCTATGTCTGCGATTCCCGGTCGGCCTGCTGCGGGGAAACACAGATCGCATTTAAAATAATGGAACTGGAAGAGGCGGGAGCCCCTTTTAAAGAGATTGTCAGGCATTTGGAAAACTTCAGGAATGCCATGCATACTTATTTTGTGCTGGATAATCTGGAAACCCTGCGAAAGAACGGACGCCTTACGGGAGTGAAAGCGCTGGTGGCTTCTACTTTAAATATCAAACCGGTGATGGGTGCGCAAGAGGGCAGCATCATTCAGAAGTCTCAGGCAGTGGGAATCAAAAAGGGACTGGCGAAGATGGTGGAGACCGTTTTAAAAGAGGCGGAAAATACGCCGCAAAAGAATCTGATGATCACCCATGTGAACTGTCCGGAACGGGCAGAAAAAGTAAAGCAGATGCTGCTTGAGAAAGCCGCTTTTAAGGGCGTTTATATATTGGAGGCAGCCGGAGTCAGTACGGTTTATGCCAATGACGGCGGCGTTGTGGTGACTGTATAAAGGACAGGGGCGAAAAAGGCATTCCGGATCGAAAAATATAAAAAACATTCCGGTATGCCTTTTTGGCTTTACATTTGAAAAGCGGTGCAGAGCGGGAAAACAGTCCGTCATTCCGTTTCAGGGAGCGCTTTTGTCTGGACGTATTCTTTCATAAGATGACGCGCATATTTATAAAACGCCGGATGTAAGAAAAACCTGCGTCCGTCTTTCGTTTGTATGGATAGCGGGGATAAATGGGATACATAGGCGGCATTTAAGACTGCCTTGTAAGACACGGGGAAAAAGCAAGGCATATTGCGAAGTTCATCATAAAAATTGATCATACTGTCGGTGATTTCTAAAATCCGTCCGTCTTTTAAGTAGATCTGCGTATGGGCGCTTTGGACGAAGTACATGATATCCTGTTCCGATACATAGTGGGTATCTGTTTCTGTGCGGATCTCAATATGGGGAATCTTGTTGTCGCAGGAGGTGATCAGCATTTCCAAAGTTGCGCAGAGTTCGTCTACGCGGATTGCTTTTTGCAGGAAGAAACAATTTTCGGACAAATCGAAATTCCGGTAATCGATCGTGGAAATACAGAGAATGATAGGAACGTTGACGCCTGCCCGGATCAGTTCCATGGCCACTTCATAACCGTTTTTGGGGCCGGTAGTCATATCGATAAAGAATGCGTCGTAAAGCATGGGGGAGCGCATAAGCGCCTCCGCATTTCCGTAACTGTCGATATAAAAAGGTTCTCTGATACCGTATTGTTTGTCTGATTCTCTTTTTAACAGACGTTCTAATTGCTTCCGGTCAGCGACATTGTCGTCACAGATTGCTATATGCATGGATATGGCCTTCTTTCTTTATGATTTAAGATGATTTCTAATAACTATATCAATAGTACCAAAAATAGTGTCTGAAATCAAGCTGTCAAGGCCCATACGGTAAATTAAATTGTCAGAAATTCAATAGGAGCGTTTAAAAGCAAAAGGATCAGGACGACCTGAAGAATCAGTATGGCAGGCATGCCGTACACAAAGTTCCAGTATCTGGTTTTGTGCCGGAAAATCTGCATACCGAAAATACACCCGATGCTGCCGCCGATGACGGCAACGATAAAAAGAACGGCTTCAGGAATGCGCCAAAGATGCTTGACGGCTTTTCGTTTGTCAATGCCCATTAGCGCAAAGCCAAGTAAATTTACAAATATAACATAAGTAATGATTAAATTGATCGCGTTCATAAAATACCCATCCGTTGTTTAGTAGATATATTCTAAACAATGGATGGGTATTTGTCAAAGCCTATTTGCGCTATGTTTTAAACGGCTTTTACTTTTGACTCGTTTTAAACGATTATTTTGTCTTTTCCGCTTCCTGCATTTTCATGGCGCGGACTTTGCAGGAAAGGCCGAACAGATTGATGAATCCTTCCGCATCGTGATGGTCGTACAGATCGCCGGTCGTAAAAGAAGCGATGCTTTCATTATATAAAGAATAAGGAGAAGTCGTTCCGGCTTTGATGATATTGCCTTTATAAAGCTTAAATTTTACTTCGCCGGTCACATAAGTCTGGGTGGATTCGATAAACGCCTGCACTGCTTCGCGCAGCGGGGTGAACCACTTACCTTCGTAGACGATCTGAGCCAGCTTGTTTCCCATATCTTTTTTCAAAGCGTAGGTATCCCGGTCTAAGATCAGTTCTTCCAACTGCTGGTGAGCCTCCATTAAAATGGTTCCGCCGGGAGTTTCATATACGCCGCGGGATTTCATGCCTACAACACGGTTTTCCACAATATCTACGATACCGATGCCGTGCTTGCCGCCGAGCGCGTTTAATTCACGGATGATATCGGAAACTTTCATGTTTTTGCCGTTCACGGATGTGGGGATACCGGCTTCAAACGTCATGGTCACATATTCTCCTTCCTCGGGAGCTTTTTCGGGGGTCGTTCCGAGTACGAGGAGATGGTCAAAATCCGGTTCGTTTGCAGGGTCTTCCAGTTCCAGACCTTCATGGCTGATGTGCCAAAGGTTACGGTCGCGGCTGTAGGAGGAATCTGCGGAGAACGGAAGGTCGATACCGTGCGCTTTACAGTATTCGATCTCGGATTCACGGGAATCCATCGTCCATTTGTCGTTTCTCCATGCGGCGATGATCTTGATATCGGGCGCCAGCGCTTTGATGCCGAGTTCAAAACGGATCTGGTCGTTTCCTTTTCCGGTAGCGCCGTGGCAGATCGCAGAAGCCCCTTCTTTTCTGGCGATCTCTACAAGCCTTTTGGCAATGACGGGACGCGCCATGGAAGTACCTAACAGGTATTTGTTTTCATAAACGGCGTTTGCCTGCACGCAGGGCATAACGTATTCGTCGCAAAATTCGTCGATCACGTCTTCAATATATAATTTAGAAGCGCCGCAGAATTTCGCGCGTTCCTCCAGACCGTCCAGTTCTTCGCCCTGTCCGCAGTCGATGCAGACGCAGATGACCTCATAGTCAAAATTTTCTTTTAACCATGGGATGATCGCGGTAGTGTCCAGACCGCCGGAATAGGCTAAAATTACTTTTTCTTTCATAATGGTATCCTCCTATCATTTTGTTTCTGTAAATGTTCTTCAAACAATATACAACATAATACATGAGAATGCAAGTGAAAAAATATACATTTATTAAAAGGAATAACGCATAAAAATAATAAAATTAAAAAAATGATTGAATATTATGCGAAAATGATGTATGCTCATGCAAAAGAAAAGGATTACGGGGGAAGATTTGGGAAAAGACGCGTCAGCGCGCTATGCTTCTTTCCGTTGGTACAAATCTTCTGTAAATTGTGGCGTATATTTAACGGAAAACATTTTTACATTTTTTAGTTGCTTACGACGCCGATTAGTGTGATAATAAAAAATGTATGTCTGCATAACATCCACAAACCTGTTATGTGCAGACAGATAGGAGCAAATATGAGTGATAAAAAAACAAAGATCTTTATTGACGGGAGCGAAGGAACGACCGGACTTAGAATATACGAGAGATTTGAGGCAAGGGACGATATTGAGATCCTGCCGATTGAGAGCGGACGAAGGAAAGACGTGGAGGAGCGGAAGAGGCTGATCAATGCCTCCGACATCACTTTTTTGTGTTTACCGGACGCAGCGGCAAGGGAATC
>OFGM01000549.1_pt1 | contig 33272 bp, 27 predicted proteins | sample 1521741 | NCBI WGS metagenome assembly OFGM01 (sample SAMEA3504079, study PRJEB24116) | mouse gut metagenome | biome: mouse gut; feature: mouse-associated habitat; material: faeces | place: Denmark | collected 2011
TTCAGGGGTCAGATCAACCTTGGCCGCAAGGGTCATCCGCGCCTGGGTTTTCCAGTTAATACTAAAGTTACAAAAATTTTCTCGGTTTTACAATCTGTAAATCCGAAGGACAAATGAAATGTCGGGGTAGCGAGGGTGCAGTTTCAGTGTTTTTCTCCATTCCGATAGATTTGCACCCTCGATTTGCACCCTTTTTTAACACTTTTTAATCGGTAGTGTTCCGATAAAAGGGGCTGCAAGGGGCTGCAAAAATGATTTATGCGGAGATATGGAGTTTCGATTTACCACCTTATCCTGCGAACCATTGCACCCTCACAACACCCTATGAGGGTGCAGCAATCGCAAAGGTATATCGCTGCAATATATTGAAGAATAGCGAAATACATTCTATCGAGGGTGCAGTTTGCAGCATAAGTTTCACTGCACCCTTCTTGCACACCCGCAGTTTCAATATTTTGCGTCGATTGGGTAGTGGGGTAAAAAGAAAAAGTTCTGAAAACCAATGATTTTCAGAACTTTTCTGCGGGTTGATAGACCCTTTAGTGACCCCGGTGGGGCTCGAACCCACGACCCAATGATTAAGAGTCATTTGCTCTACCAACTGAGCCACGGAGTCATGCGCGCTCGGCTATCAGCCTCGTTTGCGATTGCAAAATTACTTCTTTTTTCCTTTCCTACCAAATTTTTCAGCACTTTTTTTTGAAAATTTTTGTTTTTAACACTTTTTTGACTCCTTTTAACCTCTAAACCACTATTTTTTACTATCTTTACACCGTGAACAGCATCGGCGCACATGCACCGCGTCAACATCCTGATCCGATTTTTTCATATCATTTTCTTTTATACCTCATGAACAAAAAAATCATTTATCTTGCCCTCGGTCTGGTGCTCGTAGGAGCCACCGGGTGCAACAAGAAACTCGGCCAGTTCAAGAGCAGTTTCTTCTCCACCGTTCCCACTCCGCTGGAAACCGTAGGCGAGAACGTGCCCGGAACCGTCAAAGGATCAATACCCGCCAAATTCATGGTTAAAAACGCCAAGGTTACAGCTACCCCGGTGATTTCATGGAAAACGGCCTCCGGCAACGACAGCGAGGTGCTCGCGAAACCTGTAATTTTCCAGGGCGAGGATGTCCGCGCCAACGGTCAGGTAGTTGATTACAAAAATGGCGGCAACGTCTCCATTCCTTTCTCCGTGGCCTACAATCCCGGAATGTCGTCTTCCGAACTTTTCCTCGATTTCACAGTTGACCAGAACGGCAAGATCTATCGCCTTCCCCGCGTGAAAGTGGGCTACGGCGTAGTGGCCACCTCCACTCTGGCATCGGCAAAAACCGTGACCCCGGCTCTCGCCAAGGATGATTTCCAGAAGGTGATCACCGAAAAGTATTCCGCCGACATCCATTTCCTCATAAATCAGGCAAACATACGCGCCAACCAGACCAACAAGGCCGATTACATCGACCTCAACAAGCGTCTGATGGAAGCGAACCAGGCTCCCAATCAGGAAATAGCCGCCATCAACATCAATTCATACGCTTCTCCGGAAGGATCGTACGACTTCAACGAGAAACTCGCGCAGAAACGGGAAAAGAACACCACCAGCCTTGTGGAAAACCAGCTCAAAAAGGATAAAATCTCTGAGTTCGGTGAACTCACTTCCTCTTTCACACCAGAGGACTGGGAAGGGTTCGAGAAACTCGTGGAGAAGAGCAATATTCAGGACAAAGACCTTATACTCAGCGTACTTCGCATGTATCCCGATCCCCAGCAGCGCGAACGTGAGATCCGCAACCTCTCCTCCGTGTTCGACGAGCTCGCCGACCAGATTCTTCCCCAGCTCCGCTATTCGCGCGTGATGGCACAGATCAACGTCCTCGGCAAGAGCGATCAGGAACTCGTGGAGCTTTACAACACCAATCCCAAGAAACTCACCGAGGAGGAGATGCTTTATGTCGCCACTCTGACCGACGACAACATGAAGAAGATGGATGTATACAACACGGCAGCCGAAATTCACTCCAAGGATTATCGCACATTCAACAACCTCGGCATGACGCAGTACATCGCCGGAGACTATGCAGGCGCCAAAGCTAATTTCGAGCATGCCCGCCGCCTCAATCCCGCCGCGAAGGAGCCTGAGATGAACCTCGGTCTGATCTCGATGCTGGCCCACGACTATGCCAAGGCCAACGAACAGATAGGTGCCGCCGCAGGCGTTCCTGAGAGCGCCGACGCCATGGGCGTGTACTATCTCTCACAGGGTGATGTACAGAAAGCCATCAACTCCTTCGGCGACGCCAAGACCAACAACGCGGCTCTCGCCCATATATTGGCCAGGAACTATACCACCGCGCAGGAAATCCTCGCAAAAGTCGCGGCCCCGGACGCCACCACTTCCTACCTGAAGGCGATTGTCGCAGCCCGCACCAACAACGAAAGTGGCGTGCTCAGCAATCTCCGCGACGCCGCCAAGGCTGATTCAGCTCTCCTTGCACGCGCAAAAAGCGACCTGGAGTTTGCAAACTTCAATCTTTCGAATCTCTGATAATTGTCCGTAAGACCGATGACTCAGGTCTTCCGTACAATTAACAATACTCAACAGAAAGGGATGCTCCCGGAGGGCATCCCTTTCTTACGTATATAGTTATATCCTCGTATCCTATGAGTATCATGCACAGCTCAGTGGGCGTCAAGCCAGTTTGAAGCCACACCGCTCTCAGCCGTCAGCGGCACCTTCCCGCTGTAGGCCGACTCCATCTGCCGCGTCACAAGCTCCTGCAGCACCGGAAGTTCCTCGGGAATAACATTGAAATTCAATTCATCATGCACCTGCATGATCATGGTCGACTTCAGGCCGAGCTTCCGCATCTCCCTCTCGATGGCCACCATTGCCACCTTGATGATGTCGGCCGCAGTACCCTGCAGCGGCGCGTTGATGGCGTTACGCTCGGCATATCCACGCACCACGGGGTTCTTTGAGTTAATGTCCGGCAACATGCGGCGGCGCCCCATCCGGGTCTCCACATAACCCTTCTCGCGGGCATGCTCCACGGAGTCCGACATATATTTCTTCACCCCCGGAAAGGTCATGAAATAATTGTCGATAATCTCCTTGGCCTCGGCCCGCGGTATACCGAGCCGAGTGGAGAGACCGAACGCCGAGATCCCGTAGATGATCCCGAAATTTGCAGTCTTGGCCTTCCGGCGCTCGTTTGCCGTCACCTCTTCCGGACTCTTGTGGAAGATGCGGGCGGCAGTGATGGCATGTATGTCGCGTCCGTTGCGGAAGGCATCGAGCATGATTCCGTCGTCTGAGAAGTCTGCCATAAGCCGCAGTTCAATCTGCGAGTAGTCGGCCGAAAAGAACAGACAGCCGGGATCGGCGATAAAGGCCCGCCGGATTTCCCGTCCCTCATCGTCACGCACCGGGATATTCTGCAGATTGGGTGCCGACGACGATATCCGGCCGGTGGCGGTCACCGTCTGATTATAGTTGGTGTGCACCTTGCCCGTTTCCGGATTTATGGCCGCCGGGAGCGCCTGAAGATAAGTTGTCAGCAGTTTCCTCAAGGCGCGGAATTCCATTATCTTTCCAACCACGGGATGCTTCGGAACCAGTTTTTCGAGTATATCCTCACTTGTGGAGTACTGCCCCGTCTTGGTCTTCCTGGCCTTCGCGTCGAGTTTCAGACGGTCGAAAAGAACTTCCCCCACCTTTGCGGGAGATCCGATGTTGAAGCGTTCGCCGACGAGCGAATAGATCTCCTCCTCGAGAGCCGCTATCCGTTCCTCCATGTCGCGGGCGGCATCGTTGAGAGCCGCCACATCCAGTCTCACTCCCGCGAGCTCCATGCCGGCGAGCACCCTGACAAGTGGTAGCTCGATGTCATCGAGCAGCCTCTCCATGCCCTGCCTTCTCACCTCCTCCTCGAGCGGGACTATGAGCCTGAGCGCGGCATCGGCCTGGATGCATGCGGCACGCATGTTTTCGCCGCTTGTGTCATCGTCCTCGAAAAGCGACCTTGCCTTGCGCGGGGACCTGGCCGGAGCGACCGGAATCTCCCATCCGAGATATGTCTGCGCAAGAACGTCTGCAGAATGCCGCATCTCAGGCTGCAGCACATAATGGGCAAGAAATATGTCCCTGTAGTTCACCAGCGCGTCTATCTCATCGTTGCGCAGCCTCGCCGCCAGCACCATGTCGCGCTTGGCGTTACAGCTCACCTTCACAAGCGCCGGCATCGCCATAAGGTCGAGCAGAAACCGCACCCCGTCGGTATAACCGGCCGGCACATACCATGCCTTTCCCGGAGCTGTGGCCAATGCCGCCCCTGTGAATCCCGACATGGCATCGTTTTCACCATCCGCAGCCAGATGTATGCCTATCCGCTCCGCGCCGTCAAGAGCACGCTTCAGTTCGCCGAGCGCCACATCGTCCGAAACGGTCACATAATTCTCCGGCACAGCTTCCGGTTCCGGATGGGAATGCGGAGCCTCCTCTCCCTCATTGCCGGAGACATCCCCGCCATCGACAAAGTCGAAAAGTCCCGCCTCGGGAACCGGTCTGACCTTCGCCGAGTCGAGTCTGCGCGCCACACGCGCCACAAGGCTTTTGAACTCCAGATCCTTGAAAATGGCAAACAGCTTCTCCCTGTCCGCCGGACGCGCCTCGAGGCTCCCGGGATCCACATCCACCGGGACATCCGTGCGGATGGTGGCGAGAAACTTGGAAAACCGGATGTTCTCCGCGTTTTCCTCCACTTTCTTCCTGAGCGCACCCTTGAGGTGCCCGGTATTGTCGAGAAGATTCTCCACGCTGCCGAAATCCCGGATCAGCTTCACCGCCGTCTTCTCGCCCACACCCGGACAACCGGGAATGTTGTCCACCTTGTCGCCCATCAGTGCCAGCAGATCGATCACCTGTGAAGCACGCTCTATGCCATAACGGCCGCACACCTCCTCCTCTCCCCGCAATTCGAAATCCTGCCCGCGGTAGGATGGCTTGTACTGAAACACGGAAGGGCTCACAAGCTGACCGAAGTCCTTGTCGGGGGTCATCATGTATACGGTGAACCCTTCTTTTTCCGCACAACGCGCCAGAGTTCCTATCACATCGTCGGCCTCGAAGCCCTCCACCTCTACAATCGGAATGTTGTATGCACGCACGATCTCCTTGATTACCGGCACCGAAAGCTTGATATCCTCCGGAGTTGCACTGCGTTCTCCCTTGTATTCATCGAAGGCCTCATTGCGGAAAGTCGGTCCCGGAGGATCAAAGCATACGGCAATATGGGTCGGGGCCTCCTTGCGGAGGAGTTCCTCGAGAGTGTTGACGAATCCGAATATCGCGGAAGTATTGAAACCCGCCTGCGTGGTACGCGGCATTCTGATAAGGGCATAGTACGCGCGAAAAATCAGCGCATAAGCATCGAGAAGGAAAAGGCGTTTGTCAGCCATGACTTTAGGTGTTAAGTTATCCCGCCGCGTGAATACCGGCATAGGGGTCTGAATAGCAGAGGAGAGGAGAGGACCCCTGGCGGGATCTTCTCCTCTATATAACGGATTTAAAATCTGTTTTGGTTTAGAGCGCGCTCTTATTTGCCGGTTGTGATGCGGATGTTGATTCCGCCGTCGGGGCTGACATTGATTTCGAGCGTGGTGCCCTCGGCAAGACGAAGGACCGGAGCGTTGCCGCTGCCCTCGGCCTTGCGGGCGTTGGGGAGCACAGGAGCTGCAGATCCGCCCTCAAGCGCGGGATAAGCGCGGCTTGTGTCAATGCCGGTCACAGGCTTGCACTCGCATTTCGGAGCAGCCTCTTTCTTGGGAGCGGGAGCTGCGGCCTTGGGAGCAGGTTTCGGAGCGGGAGCAGCCTTGGGAGCAGCGCCGGCGCCGGCGAACTCGAATATGGGCTGGTCGGTCGACATCACGTCGCCATCCTCGATGAGGCACTTGGCGATGACTCCGGCACGGTCAGCGGTGAGGTTGTTCTCCATCTTCATTGCCTCGTACACAAGCAGAGTGTCGCCCGGCTTGACAGCGTCGCCAGGTTTAACCTTCACCTCGAGCACTGTTCCTCCCATGGGAGCCTTCATGATTTCTCCTCCGCCCTGGATTTCCTCGGCTGCGGGAGCCGCGGGAGCGGCGCATCCCTCGCCTGCGAACTCGATCAGAGGCTGATCGGTGGCCATAACGTCGCCTTCGCCGATAAGTATGGCTTTCACCACGCCACCCATGTCGCATGCCAGGTCGTTCTCCATCTTCATGGCCTCATACACAAGCACGGTGTCACCCGGCTTAACGGTATCGCCCGGTTTAACACGGATTTCGAGTACAGTTCCGCCCATCGGAGCCTTGAACACAGGACCGTCGCCGGCCTCGGCAGCTGCAGCCTTGGGAGCCTCGGCCTTGGGAGCGGAAGCGGCACTGGCCTCATATTCGGCCTTGCGGAGATTCTGGAGGAATGTCTTGGCCACATTGGGAAGAAGCTCAAGAAGGAGATACTCCTCTTCATTCTGAGCGAGTTTCAGACCTCCGAACTTGTCGAGTTCCGGGTTGGCCGGTTTCTTGTAGCTGTTCACATCGTAGGGAGTCTCCACGGGGCTGCCGGTGATAAGCTCACGGAATTTGGGATCCACCGGTACGGGAGTCAGACCATATTCGCCCTTCACGAGGCCTACGAACTGGTTGTTCTTATTGGTATAGTCGGGATTGCCTTTGCGGCGGTCCATGGCGAGAGCCACAGCCTGCGAGCCTACAATCTGGGAGGTCGGGGTAACGAGAGGCACCAGACCGGCATCGCGGCGGACCTTCGGGATGAGGGCCATGGCCTCGTCAAGCACGTCGAGAGCGTTGAGCTGCTTGAGGTTGGCAACCATGTTGGAGTACATTCCTCCGGGCACCTCGGCATTCTTCACAATCTCGTTGGGCTTGGGGAAGCCGAAATATTCCTCTATCTTATGGCAGGCATCGAGAAGAGCCGGCTCGTCGCATTTCTTGGCGGCCTTGATGGCGCGGTCGAACTCCGCGTCGATTTCCTTGGGCATAGCCGCGAAAGCCTCATCGAAGTCCTTCGGCCATTTGTCCTTGTTAAGGTCGAAGTCGGCAAGAGCCTTGCGGGCATCCTTGAGCTCATGGCGGATTTTCGCCACAGCCTCCATGTTGGCCTCGAGTTCCACGCCGAGTTTCTTGCAGAATATGTCCACAAGCTCGATCGCCGGAGCTGCGGAGCCGCCTCCGAACCACCAGATGTTGGTGTCGACGATGTCGACGCCCTGGATGATTGCGGTCAGCACCGATGCAAGACCGTAGCCCGGAGTACAGTGCGTGTGGAAGTCCACGGGCACCTTGAGCGCTTTCTTCAGCTTGGGCATAAGAGTATAGATGCGGGCGGGATTCACCAGACCGGCCATATCCTTGACCGTTATCATCTTGGCGCCGATTTTCTCCATCTCCACAGCCTTGTTTACGAAATACTCGTCGGTGAAGATCTTCTCCTTGGATGCATCATCCTTGGGGTCTACTGTGTAGCAGACAGCCGCGTCGGCGATACCGCCCAGCTCGTTGATCATCACGATCGAGTCATGGATGTTGTTGATGTCGTTGAGGGCGTCGAAGATACGCATCACGTTCAGACCGTTCTCGATGGCCTTCTCGTAGAAGCCCTTGAGCACGCTGTTGGGATAAGGCACATAGCCGAAAAGGTTACGGCCGCGCGAGAGGGCGGAGAGCAGCGAGATGCCCTTCATTGCCTTCGAGCACTCGCGGAGGCGGTCCCAGGGACTCTCGCCCAGATAACGCATCACGGAATCGGGCACAGCACCGCCCCAGACTTCCATGATATAGAATTTAGCATCACGGTAGAGGGGGAGAAGACGGTCCACGTTCTCCTGCTTCATACGCGTTGCGAAAAGCGACTGTTGTCCGTCGCGAAGTGTCAGATCTCTAACTCTTAGCGTTTTAGCCATTACGATATGTAGATTTAAGTTATAGAATTTAAGGCTCGTTTTCCATTCTGGTGTCCGGTCCGGTCCATCGGCAGGAACGCGACATCAGCATGTTGTGCCAAAATTAAGTATTTTTCAGCATATAAAGAAATTTTTCTACAATATTTTTGAACAATCACGACAAATTCTCCTTAACAAAGTACGATTTGTTGCACGGAACTGTATTTTTTTTTAATTTTGCACATCATAGGCGGATTAGAGGTCCGCCGGATTGTTTACAATTATGCAGCCGATTATTGACAAAGTAGACACAGCCCTGATAAAAGCAGAACTTACACCCGACCGACTGTTGCGCCGCTCCAACAAGGGCAACAACGAGATATACGTGGTCGATGCTTTCAACGCGCCTGCCACAATGCGTGAGATCGGCCGACTGCGCGAGCTTTCCTTCCGCAATGCGGGGGGAGGCACAGGGCTTGAATGTGACATAGATGAATTCGACACAATGGATGTGCCGTGCCGCCAGATGATCGTATGGAATCCCGAGGGGGATGAGATCATCGGCGGATACCGCTTCATCCTCGGCAAGGACATAAGGACAGAGGACGGCGTACCATGTATCGCCACCTCCCATTTGTTCCGGTTCTCTCCCGAGTTCATCACCGGCTATCTTCCGCATACCATCGAGCTGGGACGCTCGTTCGTGGTACCGGTGTACCAGAACAGTCAGGAGCGCCCGAAACAGATCTACGCGCTCGACAATCTCTGGGACGGTCTCGGCGCCCTCACGGTGATTTACCCCCAGATAAAGTATCTCTTCGGCAAGGTTACCATGTATCCTGACTTCCACCGCGAGAGCCGCGAGATGCTGCTGGGATTCATACACAGGCATTTCCCGGATCCCGACTCTCTGGTTACCCCCATTGTCCCTCTGCCGAGCATAGCCGCGTCACCCGAAATCCAGAACCGCTATACCGGCGACTACAAGGAGGACATGCGGATACTCTCACAGTTCGTGCGCGCCGCCGGCTACAGGATTCCGCCGCTCGTCAACGCCTACATGTCACTCTCCCCGACGATGCGTTCGTTCGGCACGGCTGTAAACCGCGAGTTCGGAGATGTCGAAGAGACGGGCATCCTCATCAGCCTAGACCAGGTCTACGAAGACAAGAAAGCCCGTCATATCTCCTCCTTTACACGTTGAAGCGGAAGTGCATGATGTCGCCGTCCTGCACCACATACTCCTTTCCTTCCACCCCCAGTTTCCCGGCATCGCGCACGGCTGACTCCGACCCGAGCGACACATAATCATCGTATTTGATGACCTCAGCGCGGATAAATCCCTTCTCGAAATCGGTATGGATGATTCCGGCAGCCTGCGGAGCCTTCGTGCCGCGAAGGAATGTCCATGCCCGCACCTCGTCGGGTCCCGCCGTGAAATACGTCTGAAGATCGAGCAACGCGTATGCCGCGCGTATCAGGCGGCTCACGCCCGACTCCTCGAGTCCCAGTGCCTCGAGAAACTCCCGGCGCTCCTCCCAGGTGTCAAGTTCGGCGATCTCGCTCTCGGTCCTGGCAGCCACAATCATCAGTTGCGCCCCCTCGTCGCGGATGGCCTCGCGGACAGCCTCTACGTATGCGTTGCCGTCCACGGCAGCACTGTCATCGACATTGCACACATACAGCACCGGCTTGTTGGTGAGCAGGAACAGCTCGCGGGCGAACTTCTGTTCCTCTTTTCCCTCTATCCGCACACTGCGCGCCGGACGTCCCTGCTCCAGCGCTTCCCTGTATGCCGCCAGCACTCCCAGCTGCATCTTCGCCGTCTTGTCGGCGCCGGCCTTCGCAGCCTTCTCCGTCTTGGCCATGCGCGACTCTACTGTCTCCAGATCCTTGATCTGCAGTTCATAGTTGATCACCTCCATGTCGCGCACCGGGTCGATGGTCGTATCGACATGCGTTATGTTGTCATCGTCGAAACAGCGGAGCACATGCAGTATGGCATCCGTCTCCCTGATATTGGCAAGAAATTTGTTTCCGAGACCTTCACCTTTCGATGCGCCTTTCACCAGACCTGCAATGTCGACGATCTCAACCGTGGCGGGCACCACCGACTTGGGGGCGCACATATCCACGAGCCGCGTCAGACGGTCGTCGGGAACCGATATCACGCCCACATTGGGCTCTATCGTACAGAAAGGGAAATTGGCACTCTGAGCCTTCGCGTTGCTCAGGCAATTGAACAGGGTCGACTTACCCACGTTGGGCAGTCCCACTATTCCACATTTTAAAGACATCTGTTTATATTTTTTTCACAGGTTTTACATTGGATTCCAAGGATGGCGATCCCGGTCAGAAGCTGTATCCTACTTCGGCGGCAAGCTCCTTGTCCTGACGCACATTCGAGCCGATTGTGGTGAGCAGATCGCCCACGATGGCCCCGTTCACGCCTATCTTCATGGCCTTTATCTGCATCTCGCGCGACAGGGATATCCGGCCGCCGGCAAAGCGCAGAATGGTGCGCGGATGGATAAATCGGAAAAATGCCACCGTATCGAGCACCTCCTCGGGACTCAGCGGACTGCTGTTCTCAAGCGGAGTTCCAGGTATCGGGTTGAGAATATTTATCGGAATGGATTCAGGAGCAATCCGGCGCAGAGTCAGGGCAAATTCCACTCGCTGCCGGGAGGTCTCCCCCATACCTACGATTCCTCCAGAGCAGATTTCGAATCCGATTTTCCTCGCAGCCTCGATGGTGCGGATCTTGTCTTCGATGGTATGGGTGGAACAAAGAGTGGCGAAATGCGAAGGAGCGGTCTCCAGATTGCAGTGATAGCGCCGGACCCCTGCATCGTAGAGGATCTGCAGCTCATCGGCACCCAGCAGCCCCATCGAGGCGCACAGCTCGATACCGCCGCGCCCGTTCATTTCGCGGTAATAGTCGCAAGCCCTTGTCAACTCGCGGCCTGTAAGGGCGCGTCCGCTCGTCACAAGCGAAAAACGGCGCACACCATGGATGCGGTTCTGCTCCGCCGCCTCCAGACACTCCTCACGCGACACCAGCCCGTAGACATCGGCTGAAGTCTTGTAATGCGCCGATTGCGCACACCACTTGCAATCCTCCGGACAGCGTCCCGAACGGGCATTTATTATGGAGCATGAATCAAACTCCGGCTTACAGAAGCGACGCGTGATCTCCGCCGCCGCTTCCCAGAGATCCGCACGTTGCGACAACTCTGTCTCACAAAGGCTGTAAGCCTCCGGTTCAGAGAGAGTTCCTCCATCGAGCACCTTGGCTTTCAGTGCATCAATATCCACCATGACACTGATATTTGGTTAAAAAAATCATATCGCAAATTTACAACTTTTTTCCGACATAACCAATCTCCGCATGCTTACTCCGGTGAACGCTTATCCGCCATATCCAAAAGCAGGTAAAAAAAGAGGGGGACACCGGCCGGTGTCCCCCCTCTTAAAAATTCAAAAACTCTTCATTCCCGAACAGTCATGTACGCATGATCATTCGGATCAGTGCCGTACCTTGAAGGCGGTGTCGTTCACCTTCACCAGATAAATCTGGCCAGCAGGAGCGGAAATTCTGATCTCGTCCTTGCCTGCCGACACGGCAACCTGACCGATAACCATACCGTTCATGGTGTAGACTGCCACATTGTCACCCTCGGCAACTCCGCTGATGGCGATGTTTTCCCCGTTGCTGGTGACGGTTAGACTTCTCTCGCCCATTTCCACGATGCCGGTGGTCTCGATGAGCGCGACTTCCTCCGCATATTCGAAAGTGGCGATGATATCGGACTCAGCCGTCACTTCCTTAAGCGTATAGACGCCATCCTTGACATCGGCTGTAACATCCTTGCCGTTGAGCGAAACAGTGGCCACCTTCCAGTCTTTCGATGGAGTCAGGGTGATGGTCGTCGAAGAACCCTGGGGAACCTTGTAGCTTGCCTTTCCGAAGTTCTCAAGTTCAACGTTGACCACAGGCATCTCGACAATCTTGTACTCTATATACATCGCGCGGTTCTGCTCGCCCTCGAATTCTGTACCTAAAGAGAAACATGAGCGGGGGAATACCATGGTGTACTCGCCGGGAGTAGTGACGTGCTCGGTCAGATGGAATATCATCTTGACTGCTTTGACATCCTCCGGTTTTTCGGGAAGCGGATCACCATTAGCGTCAAAATATTTGAACGCCGACAGGTCCATGTCTAACTTGCATACCTCATTTCCCTCCGCATCAGTAAGATAAGGAACGGAGTTCCAGGAGATATTTACTCCGGTAGGATAGGTTGCGGTGAACTCGTAAAGCTCCTCCACAAATCCGGCTGCGGGCTTGATATCAGGTTCGGGCCACGCCAGATAGCAGGAGAACGTAGCCCGGTAGTAGCTGCCCTCCTCTTTTCCGGTATTGCCTTCAACAACTCGGCCTTCCGCATCCTTTGCATAGAACATGAACATCCACGCTGTGTCTGAAGATTCCCAGAAAGTCTTGCCGGGGATCACAGTCCAGATGGTCTTGTCGGCGTTGGGGATAGTCTCGAATGTACCGGTTACGGCCATCTGTCCGCCGCTGGAATATTCGCATTTCACGCTCTCTACAGGCTCGCTGTAGGTGATGGTGATGCGCTGGGACGAGTCAGTTACGTCGAACCCGTCTTCGGGTGTGGTTCCTACGACTGTCACGTTGCTGAACACGTACGGCTCGGATGTACCCGTAAACTTATACTCGACGGGACCCCATACGGAGTTTGCGGGATTGCCGACATTGGTCGAGGAGTATGCGGTAACCGAAACGGTGTACTCTGACCCGACGAAGAATTTTTCGGTATCGAAGCCACCTACCGAAGTCTTGTAGTAACCGGTAGCGCGGTCAACCACATCGCTCTTGGTAGGACCTTCGTAAATCTCGATATTGCGGATGGTATTTCCGGCATCGTCGGTTATGTTCACCCTCACCATCTCGGCCTCCTCGATGGGGTCGATGTTGACGGCAAGCTCTTCGCCGGGCGTCAGGGATGCGAGTTTGCGGGTGGTCAGAAGGTCGGTGCCAGCGATGGTAAGACTCCTGACAACAAGCTCCTTATCGTCGCCACCACTCTGGGACGGCTTGTAGGTGTATGTCCAGGTAAGCTGCTTCGCTTCCGATTTCTTGGTGCCCTTGGTCAGGAATCCTTCGGGAATGTGAATGGTGTAGGTGCCTGACTGAGTGATGTTCAGATCTTCTACAAGACACACAATCTCCTGAGCCCACTGGTTCTCATAGAACGAGGTGTTGATATCCACCTCGGAATCGTATCCGTTGTCACCGGTTATGCGGAGCACCTTGGTGGAAACCTTTGCGCCGTACGCCTCGGGAGCGATGTTTACGTTGGGAAAAGCCTCGGAACTCTCGAAAGCCTCGCCGGGAGCGGCCTTCACGCTCTTGTCGCCGACATTCACCCTGGCATAGGCTGTGAAGTCAAATGGAAGCACCTGGCCTTCGACAGGATTGGTGTAGTTCCACGAAAATTCCACAGCCTCATTCGTGCTGCCATCCTCCAGCACAAAAGCATCGGCAGGCACTTTCAATGTCCACTTGCCGGACTTGGTCACGCCCGTACAATCGATCTCGTATTTGAAAGAATCCCAGCTGAACTGAATCTGACACTGTACGCTCTCGCCGGATTCCGGCACCATTTCAAGATCGGTAACCTGCTCCACTGCATCTCCCGCATCAAGCACTATGGTGGGAAAATTGCCGTCGTTGGTCACGTCTCCCTCTGCAGGACTGACAAGGGTGACATCCACAGCCGCCATGGCCGGCAACGACACTGCCGCCATCGCCACGGCCACAATTGAAGAAAAGAATTTTTTCATCTGTGATATATTAAAGTTATTAAAAAGACTCATCCGATTATTAATAAAGTCATAAAAGAGCGTCTAGCGCATTTCATCTCAGTGACATGGCAACGGCTGCAACATTGCGCCATAGACCAGACATTTCGCCTCAAAATTAACAAAAAAAAACGTAATCCAAAAATAAAATGCATTTTTTACGCGTGTTTTTTTAATAACTTGAAAAAGCATAGCCACAGTCCCTGATGTAGCTCCATGCCGATGACAGGTCAGACTGGTTGATGAAATCATCCTTTTTCGACGGGAAAAACAGTCTGCAGTTAGCGATGGCGGACTGCCACCGGTCGGTAATTTTGGGTCAATTTCACTTTTCAAGAAATCGTTTTCTCCCCAATAATTGGGGTCATTCATCTGTGAAACTGCAATATAAATATTCCACAGGTTAACATTTTGAGAATCGCCCAACATTTGCAGTAAAAACATTTTGAGAATCACTCTATTATTTGTAACTTTACCTCTGAAATACAAAATATTACGTTTATATGATATTCAAACGCAAAATATATAACGAGTTGCTTGACTGGAAGAATGAGGACAACGGCACAACGGCTATATTGATTAAAGGGGCGCGTCGTGTCGGAAAATCAACCATTGCCGAGGAATTCGCCAGGAACGAATACTGTTCATATATACTGATTGACTTTACAAAATGTTCTGCAGAAATACGTAGTTTATTCGATGATGTTTCTGACTTAAACAGGATATTTCTTAAACTACAACTTGAATACGGCGTGACTCTTGAAACAAGAAAGTCAGTCATTATTTTTGATGAGGTGCAGTTCTGCCCAATGGCACGGCAGGCAATCAAACATCTTGTGGCAGACGGAAGATATGACTATATTGAGACCGGCTCTCTTATATCTATCCGAAAAAATGTTCAGAACATCCTGATTCCAAGCGAAGAAAATGAAGTGAGTATGTATCCAATGGACTACGAGGAATTCAAGTGGGCTATGAATGACCATGCCACCATTCCCCTGCTGAAACAATGCTTTCAGGAAAAGAAACCGCTGGGTGATGCTACTAACCGCAAGTTAATGCGCGATCTCAGGCTGTATATGCTGGTAGGTGGTATGCCTAAGGCGGTTTCAACTCTTATTGAAACCAATAATCTCGAAAAAGTGGATCGTGTGAAAAGAGGAATCATCAATCTCTATGAAAAAGATTTCAACCGCATAGATCCGACTGGCAACGCATCCAAGATATTTCATCAGATTCCAGCGCAGTTGACGGGTAATGCCAACCGATATATGACATGGCAGGCGACTGATGGAGTTGCCCAATCTTCGTTGATCGAGATCATTTCTGAAATGAAAGAGTCGATGGTTGTCAATATCGCTTATCATGCCAATGATCCGAATGCAGGAATGGCACTCCATCATTCTACGGACAACTTCAAGATGTATTTAGGAGACACAGGGCTGTTCATAACACTTGCATTCTGGGATAAGAAGTTTACTCACAACATCATCTACCATAAACTTTTAAGCGACAAACTGGCCGCAGACCTGGGTTACGTATATGAAAATGTCGTATCACAGATGCTTAAAGCCGCCGGAAATGAACTGTATTACTACACATTCCCTACAGAAAGCGGCAAGCACAACTATGAGATTGATTTTCTGATTGCGGATGGTGACAAGATAAGCCCGATTGAAGTCAAGTCATCCGGGTATAAGGCTCATGCCTCTCTTGATGCCTTCGCCAATAAGTTCTCAAACAGAATACGGCATCGTTATCTTATATATACCAAGGATTTACGTAAAGAAACGGACATAATTTACCTTCCTGTATATATGACCCTGTTTTTATAATGCCAATGAAAAGGAAAACAAAACATAAAGGATCTGTTCCGACCGAGTATGCAGAAGTGAAAGTCAATCATGGCATTTTTGAGGATTATTTGTGCCATTTGGGGAGACTTTATTCATCGTTGCGGTAGCAATAAAATGTTATTGGGAATTCAGAGAAATTCAGAGGCTGGTTAATATGGGAGAGTGTCTCTGACAGCAAAATTAATCTGCCGCTCGACCTCACGGCGGAATTTGAAAAAAGGCACAGCGCCTCCCGGCGTCGTGCCTTAACTGAAATGTTGTGTCTGAGACGACGGGGGCATCTCCCGATGCTCCGACGCCCTTAGAAAGAAGGCCGCCCGCAGGCTGCCTTCTCAAGAAAAGTTTTCAACTTTTCTTTATCCTTTAATCCATCCGACAATGGCTTTTTTTTAACCTGAGATAAAGAACAGATAATTCAATGTATATGTAAGCGTTCTAATTTAGAGAGTGTTTGAATTGTTTTTTAATTCTTTTCATCCTCCCAAAGGGTCTTTCCGGCGAATTTCACCAAGCCCCGTCGGTCGCATAGCCCGCTATGCTTCCTCCTCAACTTGTGAGAATGTAATTCCTCAATTATAGGGCGAACAGATAATTGTAGGAATGCCTGTAATCAATGTTTTCTTTTCTTTTTCTAATAAAGTGAGCCGGATTTCCTCCTACAATACTCCATGCCTCAACATTTTTTGTAACCACACTTCCCGGCAATACTATCGCTCCTTCCCCTATTGTTACTCCAGGCATGATAATGGCATTCGAAAATATAAATGAATTGTCTTCAATTATTGTGGCCTTCCCTTTGGTTTTGAACTCAGGGTCATCGATATCATGTCCGAGAGTATAAATTTTTGTATTATGGGCTATTCCAACGTTATTGCCAATATATATACCTCTTCTGTTGTCAAGATAGCATCCGAAGTTTATAGTGCAGTTATTCCCTACCTGCAGATTACCTACATGGAAAAAGCGGCAGAGCCTGTGAATAGATGTGTTTTTACCTGTCTTTATTCCAAAAATCCTTAAATACAATTTTCTAAGAGGGTACGGAAAAAAATTGTAGGTTACATTTAGAAATGCAACCAGAATAAACTTGCACTGCAGCAATATTCCTCGAAACATGTCTATTCTGTATATGATGAATGTCTGCTTCAGACCAAGAGACTGTCCTATAAATGATGCCTGTAATAGTAATAGAAAATTCGCGTACTGAGCAGAAGCCTCTTGACCCGAAACCATTTGAACTCATTGGCCAACCGCCAGAATCCTTCCATTCCGATTTTTTGAACTGACCGGGGAGCTCTCCTGATTTTGCCGGATGCGAAATCAAAACTTCCTCCGCATCCGATAACCAGTTTGGTACCGATTTCATTAAGTAAGTTTCGGTTGTCATGCGCCCAGTATTCCTGCTTGCCCATCCCGAATCCCGCAAAGATTATATCTGGACGAAATTCCTTCAGCCGCTTTTCCACTTCGTTCGAAATCCTCTGAGGGAAAGGATATGGATGATATTCCGGTGAATATCCCTTTATTAAGAGATTCGGGCATTTATCTTTTAAATTTTGAACCGCACCATAGTTGCTTTTTTCGTTACCACCCAATAAGAAGACTTTAAGACCTTTCGATTCGGCATATTCGGGGATTGAATAAATTAAATCCGAACCGGATATTTTATTTATCGGAGGATGTCCATGAATGGTTCTGAACATCCATATCGGAATTTGTCCATCGATAGACGCAAGATTATCATTAATGATATTCCTCAATCTTTCATCAGTCTGAGATCTGACAATAGCTTCCGCATTTACTGTCACCAGTATTGAAGTTGAATGACTCTCTTCCAGTACATCAATAATATTGTCGAACGATAAACAGCTAATCTTTAAGCCACAAAAATTCATAACGGTATAATCAATCAGCCTCCTCTATTTTTAGAGGTTGTTTAAAAATTATATATTTTTGAAAGAATCTGCGCTTTATGATTCATGTCGTAGTGTTTTCCGATAATATCGTCTATTGCTTTTTTCGATGATTTGAGTCTGCTGCTCAGATCATCATCATATTTTTCCAGAATATATCCGGCCCATTCATCAGCTGAAACATCGAGGGGAAGGAAGTCGACATTTCCTGTCAGGTTTACCTGCTTTGTAATTGTGTCGGAAAGAATACATCTCAGACCATTTGCCTGAGCTTCAAGCACAACAAATGGCAAACCCTCATGTAGTGATGGAAAAACAAATATATCCATTGCGGACAAATAATCACCGACATTGTCTTTAATCCCCATAAAAAGGACCTTGTCAGTCAGTTCAAGTGACTCAACCTGCTCTTTGATTTCACTTTCCAAATCTCCTTTACCAAACAGCATCAGTTTCCAGGTCGGGTCAATTGAGATGAGCTCCTTAAATACAATAAGCAAAAACTTGTGATTTTTTTCCGGTCTTAATAATCCTATATGCCCAAGAACCTTATTATTATCTATATGCAACTCTTTGCGAATGACAGTCCTATTATTGTCATTATATTGAAATTCGTTGCAATTTATGCCATTGTGTATGATGGTAAACGGTCTTTTACCATACATATACTTCCCGGCATCTTCTCCGCACGCAAGTCTTTTTGTAACCAATTTATGGAAAAGAGGCCTTAATAATCTATCTATTATTGGATATTTGTTTCCGGTATTATGTGATTGGGCTATTCTTTCTTTAGTCCCTCCCAATAAAGCCGGTAGAAACTCCATACACATTGTACCGCTGCTTCCATGGACATGAATCATGTCAATTTTATTGTTTTTAATAAATCGGTATATGGCTCTCATATATGCCAATGGTCTGGAGAATCTTTCTGGAAAGTCGGCAATCTGACAACCCATTTCTTTAAATTTATCTATATTGGGTTGATAATCAGCGTTGTTTTTGCCTATAAATATTTTAAAGTCAGGATTCTTTGCTATTAGCGCCATATAGTTCATAATATGACGCGTAACCCCATTTCCAGCTCCATGACCGGAAGTACATATAACTAAGATTCTAATCATTGTTTTTATATTAAAGTCCGTATATACCCCTCCGGACTATTTTATTGGGAAGTAAGTATTCTGAGCAAATCGTCATTCTGATTCAAGCGACATCATGTCGCTCAATCTCCTGTCCCATTCCGATGGCGTTAATGTTCTGAGGTCGGATGCGAGACAATTTTAATATCCTCATCTTTTAATATGGTGTTTTATAGTAGCCAGTATGCTGGTTCTTATGTTTTTATGTAAAAACATAATCATTGACAATGAAGATATTGCAATAGTGAACAGGACAACCATTATAAGTCCCGGGAAATTATCCGGAATATAAAAATCAGCTACTATTGACGATGATGCCGAGATCAAAACTATCGCAGCAATCGGCAAGAACACACATTTCACATACCCTCTGATACTGAAATCAATATACTTGCGTATATTTGTCAATGACACACATACATACACCAATCGTAATGCTGACATAACAATGATAATCGACTGCGGAGGCAATCCTGTCTTTAACCCTGTATATCCAACAGGAATTGTGGCTAACATCAGAATACTTCCGGTAATCATGTATCGTTTAAGCTTTCCTATCGCACGAATCACAGTCCACTGGGGCTGAGTCAGAATGTTGATTAGATTGTATACCAATATCCATAACAGAAGCTGGGATGTGCAGTCCGGAACATCAGTGAGCCAAATATTCAATATATAATCTCTTCTAAGCATTACGGGGAGACATATCAACCAAAGCAGGAAAAAGGAGAATATGCTCGCCTGTTGCATGAGTCTGACACAATCTTTATAATCGCCGGCAGCGTATGTCTTTATGATCTGCGGATTCATCGCCATGAAGAAGTTCGATGTGAAATTATTGATAGCGCTGCTTACCTGATAGCTTATACCGCGCGCCGCATTTACCACCGGACCGAAAAAAAGATTGAAAAGAATATTTATGCCTTGTTCGTTGATGGCGAAAGAAGCCGTCCCGAGACCATTCCATCCAATAAAGCCATATATTTCCCTTATCTTCGACTTATTCCATTTCAAATGGAACTTACATTCCTCATACTTCCTGTATGTATAGATAATGATACTGGTTTTGACTATCGCCGTTGCAGCAAGCGACAGGAGTCCGTATACTATCAGCCGTTCTGAAGGTATTGAAAACAGGATATACGCAATTCCAAGCTTAAACGCGGCCTCTGCTATGCTGAGATACGCATAGACATTCATATCCTCCCTTGCAATGAGGACTGAATCAAATATGGAGCATAATAATGTTATAATGAGAGATACAAGGGTGGTGTAATATATCCATATAGCAGAGGAAAACAGATGTGCGGGAATATTGAGCAGACTTACAATCCAATAACCGGCCGCTCCTCCAGCCACCGCAATTATTCCACAGAATATAAGAAATATTATAGTTATAATACTGAGATAGTTTCGAACTTTTTCAATAGACCCTTCTCCATGTCCGAAACTCAAGTAGCGTTGAATAGCATTTGTCAAGGCCGATGAGAAGAACCCGAATGAATAAGCTATCCCGCCCACAATGTTGTACACTCCATAATCCTCGACGCCTAAAGATTCAAGAATTACCCTGGAAGTGAAAAGTGATACTCCCATCACGATTATCATCCTGATGTACAGGAGAACCGTGTTTTTCGCAACCCTTTTCCTGTCTGATTTATATTTCGCCATGTCTGCCCGGAACTATATCTCAGGAACGGATGACATCTTTTATGATAGACTCGAGTTTTTCAGCAATGTCGGATTCTGAAAATCTTTCAACAGAAGAAGGAGCCGCCATCTGCAATCGTGTCCGTAATTCATCATTTTCTATGAGATTCGAGATAGACTCCGCTATTGCATTGCTGTCTTCAACCGGTATAATCATCCCGTTGACTCCATTTTCCACCACTTCTTTCTGTCTCCCCAAATAATCACACGCTATAACGGCACATCCCTGACTCATTGCCTCCACCAAAACCAGCCCCCAGCCTTCATATCTCGAAGACAATACGAAAATTGAGGCCATCTTATATTCATTCTCAATTTCCGTCGTGAAAGGGCTGAATTCAATCGCATCCCCTGTGGGTAATGCCAGTTGCTTGAGATAACAAAGGTTTTTATCAGAACCACTGCCTACGATTTTCAGTTTCCAGTCGGGATATTTCATGAAAATCTTGTTCCACGCATTGATAAGCAGATCGAAACCCTTACAATTCCAAGCGTCAATACGACCAACTGCCAGAATTACATTATCTTTTTCCGCAACTGTATCAGCCGTTTTAAGAAACAGCGGATTATGAAGAACCTCCACATTCCTGAAGCCCTTTGAATCCATAATCTCCTTGTCCCTGTTTGTAAGCACGGTAACTCTCTCAAAATACTTATTGTATCGAAACTTACATCTTTTTTGACGTAGCGGCATTTCATGGCCTTCCGGCCTTTCATACGCATTATGGTCTGTCATTATCACCGGAGTGTGCGGTCCGGTAAGTCTGTTTGCAATCAGCAATTCAAGCTTGTTGTCGTAAAGAACATTGATTATTACATCAGGTCGGATGTCTTTCAGTATTCCCCTCAATTCATTAACGGTAAATGGAGAGAAGAAAATTTTTCTACAAACCTTGTGAATGAAGTCAACGACTTTATTACGATAAATTCTGTTCTGAATAATTTTTACACCTTTATCAGTCGGATAACTTTGTTTGACTGAACATATATCCGTTCTTATGAAAACTTCGTGTCCTCTTCGTGACAGACCATTGGCCCAACTTGATGCAACCCGTTCCGCTCCTCCTATTCCGAGAGCGTGAACCATTATCAGAATACGCATGATTGTTTTTTTAAGTCTATGCCGTAGAAGTCCCTGTACCATCGGGCGAAGCGGCGGAGACCTTCGCGAAGGGGAGTGGAGGGTCGGAAGCCGAAGTCGCGCTCAAGCGCCGAGGTGTCGGCGTAGGTCACGGGGACATCGCCGGGCTGCATCGGTACCAGCTCCTTGTGCGCATCGAAGTCGTAGTCCTCCGGAAGAACGCCAGCACCCACAAGCTCCTCCTCAAGGATACGGACGAAGTCCAGCAGGTTCTCCGGATGGCTGTTACCGATGTTGTACAACGCGTAGGGCGCCACGGGAAGCCCGTCATCACCCTGACGGCGCTCCGGTGCCTTACGCATGACACGCACAACTCCCTCCACTATGTCGTCGATATAGGTGAAGTCACGACGGCAGTCACCGTGGTTGAAGATACGGATAGTATCCCCGCGAAGCAGCATGTCGGTGAATCCGAAGTACGCCATGTCCGGACGACCTGCAGGTCCGTAGACGGTGAAGAAGCGAAGACCGGTGCTCGGTATGTCGTAAAGCTTGCCGTAGGCATGAGCCATCAGCTCGTTGCTCTTCTTGGTGGCCGCGTAGAGCGACACCGGATTGTCAACACGGTCGTCGGTGCTGTACGGCACCTTACCGTTCGCGCCATACACCGAAGAGCTGGACGCGTAGACAAGATGGCGCACTCCAGACGCGCCCCCGTCGTAGCTGTGACGGCACGCCTCGAGGATGTTGTAGAAACCGATGAGGTTCGTCTCCACATACGCGTCCGGATTGATGATCGAATACCGCACTCCTGCCTGAGCCGCAAGGTTGACAACTATCTCTGGCCTGAACTCCCGGAACAGACCGTCCACAAGGGATCTGTCGGCAATGCTGCCCCTGACGAACCGCCACGTGGCGCCGGGATGGCGGGACAAGGCGGATTCTATCTCACGGAGACGGTATTCCTTGATGCCGGGATCGTAATAGTCGTTCATACTGTCGATGCCCACAATATCGACTTCAGGCTCAATCTCGACCAGGCGTTTCGAAAGATTCGCGCCAATAAAACCCGCGGCGCCAGTTATCAAAATTTTCATTGATAAAAAATTGTTATATCAAGCCACAATATAGGGCATTAATCCATTTGGCTCCCATTCCCGCAAAATCCGATAGACAAGCCATGTTGAAAAGCCTATGAAAAACAAAAGGTAAATTAAAGACCTGCTGTTCCGGGCAAACTTCTGGGCTATCGAGAACACAATCACACCCCATAATGACAATCTTGGAAGATACATATACTCATTCGCACGCCAGATTCCGAATACAGCTGCAACGGGTATTATGATACAGTCAAATGCAATCAATATTTCTAAAAACCGCATTTTATCATCTCTATTTCCTATTATGCTATTGGCTTTCATAAACCATACGACAATCAATAAAAAAGTTGGAATCAGCATGATGATGTTGGAGAAAGTTCCTGATTTACTCCTGTTTAAATAATACATGTCATGACTGTCCAAAATTTCGGCCACCAAAATATAATCTCGTAAGAAAAATGCACACCCAATACAAATAGCTGTCAATACGACACTGCTTATAATTATTTTGTATGTGTTTTTACTGTTCAATCTTTTCCCGATAATGTAGTAAAATGGTAAAAATATTACAAATATCACAGATATCCTGTGGATAAACATCGTTGACAGGATCAGTATAGCCGCCCATAAATCTTTTTTCCGATACAGCAATGTCAAGCCTATCAGGAAGACCGATATTGCGATACTTGTCCTCATTGTATTGAAACTCTTCAGATAAGGAATCATCAGAGTAATGAACGGTAACGCAGAAACGTTTTCAGGGCATACATATTTAATAAAGGCTACATACCCGTAAACTATTATGGCATAACATATAGCACGGTAAATATATACATTGTCTGTAAATGTCCGGATTAATTTATTGAAGTAACCGAAAAGGATATCATAGTTTATAAATCTACTTGAGCCGGAGAAAGAATATTTGAATAACAATTCATACGTATAAGAATCTTTTCCTCCCAATCCACCAAAACTTACCATTCTGATGGATGCGAATACAGTCAATAAAAGGAAGAAAAGCAGCAACGGAAAATTTTTAGAAGTCCTCTTGATATATTTGTGCCCGGTTTTTGACAAATATATAAAAAATGCCGCCATAAATGCAATGGCAACATATAGTAATAATGTATCAAAACTATAGTGTATGGTATTCATTTAAACAATTCTGTAAACTGCTCTTTTCGTGCAGGGCAATATGTAGTGGTAATGCAATCAAGTTTGGAAGAAAGACGCATTGCTTCGGCAAGACCGGATACGTCTTCCGGTTTGGCAAGATAGCCGTTTTTGCCATCCTCGATTATCCTGCCTATAATTGGAATGCACTCGAATGCGGCAGCCGGCGTTCCGAGTGTAAGGGATTCCACAAGCACATTCGGCAGCCCTTCGTATCGCGATGACAATACAAAACAGTCCGCATTCGAAATATATGGATAGGGATTGGAAGTATAACCTACTATATGAAGTTTGTGCTCAAAACCATTGATACTCGCATACTCCTCGATTCCGGATCTAATTATTCCTCCATCCATATTATGATCACCTACTATCCATAGCTCGGAATTCGAATTGTCTTTCAATACTTCGGCAAAGGCCCGGACAAGCAGATCGTATCCCTTCTGATGAGCGAAACGCCCGACCGCCACATAATTTACTGAATCTCCATATTCCCTATAGGGATTATGTTCCTTAGCCATATACCGGATTGTATCGGCATCCACCGGATTGTGAAGTACCTTTATTTTTTTTCTGTCAAGTCCAATGGCCAGAAACTCGTCTCTCATCTCTTCTGTCTGAGCTACTATCAAGTCAGCAAAACGATACGAGATTGAAAGTGCAGCTTTCTTTATTCGGGGAAGAGTAAACAGATAGTTATCGTTTCTTACGATAAATTTACATCTGGATATAAAGGGACTCAGAATCAATATCCTCTGATTATTAGGCATTGTGGAGCAAAACACGTAATCGGGCCTTACCTCCTTCATTTTTTTTAGAAGTTTCCGGAGATAATCAAATTGACTTCTTATGATAATCTCGGAAATTGAAACGTCTGCCGGAATAAAGTCCCTGATTGACGAATCACCGCGTCCATGCTTAAGCAATGATACAAGACAGAATATTATCTCATATTCATTTTCAGGGAGCATCTTCGCAATATTTACCGTCATGCGTTCAGCTCCTCCGACACCTGCATGGGTGAAGAAGAGTACTTTTTTCCGGTATCTTTCTAATCTATCAACCATGTTACGTTTGGAAATCAGACAATCCTAAAAAATGGATTATATTCAGTCAGGCATACGTCTCTTATTCCTGCTTGATAACGCATAATACGGATAATCAGACAGTTGTAAGTAGTGGCCGCCGAAAAGGCAAGTATGGAACCAGGAGAATAAGCTCCCATGGATTTAGAGAATACCTGGTACTTCTCTTCCGAAGAGAAGTACATAGTGTTTCTGATATTCCGTTATTCCGCTGATAATCCGCGATATAAAAAATATGCTCCACATTGACGGAGGAGCATATTTTCATTAATTTATGGTAAAAATTTGGTGTGAAATGCAAAAAATAAGGTATGGAACAAGGTTATTTGCAGTATTTTGACTAACTTTGCAGCCGAAATGTACTTCTCTTCGGAAGAGAAGTATATTTTTTTTGAATAATGCCCTCAACCCTGGACAAAAACTTGCGGCTGTCGCCGCTTAGAGCTCCCGCCGCTCCCAAGCTGATACTTTGGGGCGGCGGTATACTCGTATTAGAGCAGGAGACCGGTGATGAGGTGATTGGCGCGGTCTATGCGGGCGGTGTCGAGAGTAGCAAGGTAAATACGGGTAGTGCTCTCTGAATCGTGGCCGAGGGCTTCGCTTATCACGCCAATGGGGATGTCAATCTTCTTGGCGATGCTGGCCCAGGAATGACGGGCAACGTAAGTGGAGATTTTGGTCTCCAGACCAAGGCGGATGCGGAGACGCTCCAGATTGCGGCGCACCCGGTGGTAAACGCTGTTATAGCGGACGAGCATCCTTTCCTCCCCCTCCTCGCCGCCGGTAAAGACAGGGAAAAGCCAGGGGCGGTCAGGGTCGCTGTATTTGTCTATGATATTCTTCACTACCGGCTCGATAGCCACGGAGAGAGGCTGACCTGTCTTGTGGCGCAGATAGACTATCTTTCCCTCGCGGAGATTGGTCTTGCGCAGATAGGCGATGTCGATGAACGGCATTCCGCGCGTACAGAAGGAGAAGATGAACATGTCGCGGGCGAAGGCGAGAGCCGGCGCGTCATCGAGAGGAGTGCGGTGGATGAGATGCAGTGCATCGATGTCGATGGCGCGCTTGCGCGTACGGTCGATGCCGGTGTAGACCCTCGCGAAGGGTGAGACGGTGCGTGTCAGTCCACGGGAAGCGGCCACATTGAAAATAGAGCGGAGTGTCCGCATGTAGAAGGAGGTGGTGTTGGGGCAGAGTCCGGCGCGGCGCATATACGTCTCGTAGCCGGCAAGCATAGCGCCATTGAATTCTCCCCATTCAAGCTCGTCGCGGCCGGCAAGATAGCGGCGCAGCGAACGGATGGCGGTGCGGAAGCGGAGCGATTTACGCAGATTGCCGAAAGCGGCGGTCTCCTCGGCAAGGAGTTCCGCAAAGGAAAGAAATCCCTTGGTTTTCTTTTTCTTTCTCATGATTTTTAGTTTTGGTTCAAGCAAAAAATCATGAGGGAGACAAGCATTTTTCAGCGAAGACGCAGGCGGCTCCCCGGACGGTCGGGGACATCGGGATTCAGACGGCGTAGGGCGGCGAGTTTCATGCCGAAGCGCTGGGCCAGGGAATGGATGCTCTCGCCATCGCCGATGGTGGCGGAATCAGGGCCATCCGTGGCATTGTCATGCTTTTCCTCCAGATAGACTTCTTCCCAATCCTTGATACGGTTGCGCGTCGCATCATTATATTTTCGTAAGGTCTTGACCGGAATGTCGAACTCTCGCGCTATCTCCGTATAGGTATCGCCGGGAGCGGCAATCACGTAATGAAGTCCACGCGTCCGGCGCACCGGATGACTGTTGGCAAGCATCTCCCGGATGAATCGGGCGTTCTCCTCGGCGCCGCGCCCTCCGTCGGTGTCGAAGAGGTAGAGGGCATATCGCTCGATGATGGCGATGAGCCGGGAGGCATAGTTGGGATCGGTGGCATAGCCGCACCTTCGCAAGCCGTTGGCCCAGCCGGCATAGTCGGTGACAGGCAGCTCGAAGAGCGGCGCATAGCGCTTGCGCAGAAGGAAACGGGAATGGTCGTCGAAACTTTCGGCTGCCGTAGCGTAGGACCGGAAACACTCGTTGGCGGCGTCATCGTTGCGCAGCAGGGTATCGCCCCTCCATTCGGAATGGCATTTTATACCGAAATGGTTGTTACCCCGCACCGCAAGCGAACTGCGTCCCGCCGCGCTCTCGAGCAATCCCTGCGCGAGCGTGACTGACGCGGGAATGCCGTGCAGAGCCTGTTGCTCCACAGCCATCCCCGAATATTCGGCTATATAGTCATGATATGGATCCTGCGCCACAGCACAATCTGCCGCAATAACAGACACAACAAACACAACAATATATTTAATGACTCCGGGTAAGTGCATTCTTATCATATTTAAAACCGCAAATTTAAACAATTCGCAAGAAGAATACACAACTTCATGCCGCTTTTTTTCGTTAAAATATCAAGTTGGAACAGCCTCTTAACTGACGAACCATGGAAGAGAGAAAAATAGAGACAATCTATAAAGTATACGGCTACGACGAGCTGACAGCCGAAGACCGCGAGCTGGTGGATGCCGCCAAGCAGATGACCCAGACAAGCTTCGCGCCATACTCAAAGTTTCATGTCGGCGCGGCCATACGCATGGATAACGGAAACATAGTCCTGGGGTCAAACCAGGAGAACGCGGCATTCCCCTCGAGCCTGTGTGCCGAACGAACAGCCTGTTTTCAGGCTTCGGCACTCTATCCGGGCATGCCTATGCGGAAAATAGCAATCGCTGCCTGGACACGTCTGCACCAGCCGGAAGAGACACCTCACGAATTATGTTTCCAGAAGAAACCTATAAGTCCGTGCGGTTCATGCCGTCAGGCACTTCTCGAATACGAGGCCGCCTACGGTCCCATCGAGGTGCTGCTCTACGGACGCGAAGGGATAGCCGTGCTTCCCTCAATAGCCTCGCTGCTCCCGCTCTGCTTCACCACTTTCTAATATAAACATCATTTCTATGAAAAAAAATCCACACACAAAGCGCATACCGCTACTTGCGTCGCTGGCGGCTGTTCTGGTCATAACACTCTCTTCCTGTATCATCGAACCCGACGAATGGTGGAGCGGTCCCCCCGCAGGCTGGAACACGTTCAACGACACACGTCTCACCGGACACTGGCAACTCGTGCAGTACAATTCGGAACCGGTCTATACAAACGATGCCAATTACCTTTATTTCAACGGAAACGGAGCCGGCCTCTATTATTATCTGATCAACGGGTACCGTCAGGTAGAAAGCATCCGGTACTGGAGCCAGAATTCCAACTCAGGCACATCCTATTATCAGATAAACATACAGTACGAATATGATTCGCCGGTTACGGAGAACTACTGGTTCACCCACGGCGGCAATACGCTCTGGTTCCAGTGGCGCACCTCGCAGGGAGTGCAGACCTCGGTCTACGACCGCATACCACGCGCACCGTGGTAAACATTATTTGATCGAGTCCATCAGTTTGACGGCATCTATGTATCTGGCTATTCCTTCGGCCACAAGCTTGGCGTCGCGCATGGCGTGCACCACAGTGGCGGGGCGGTTTGTGACATCGCCGCCGGCAAACACACCGGAGCGTGTAGACATACCGTAGGGGAACTCGCGCGTCACCACATAGCCTTTCTCGTCGACTTCTATCCCGGTAGTGGAAGAGACTATACGCGTGGCAGGTGCAGAACCGACGGCAAGTATCAGTCTGTCAAGGGGCATCACGCTTTTCTCTCCATCCACATCAATCTCGACATGGTCGAGGCGGTCACCCTCGGCGCCGATCACCTTTGTCACGGAAGCCTTCCAGATGAATCTCACCCCCTCGGCCACGGCATCGTCGTATTCGGAACGGAGAGCGGCCATCCGGTCAATGGTGCGGTGATACAGCACAGTCACTTCCGAAGCTCCCATTCTTACAGCGGTACGGGCCGCATCCATAGCGGAATTGCCGCATCCAACAACTCCGACACAATCGCCTGGACGCACTGCAGGCTCCTCCTCGGAGAGTCCGGCGTGCTCGAGGTTCACCTGCCGCAGGAAGTCTGTGGCCTGAAACACTCCCGGATGATCTATCCCTTCGATGGGGAGACTCTTGGGGCGCCCGGTACCGGGACCCATGAAAATGGCGTCGTAGCCGCGGGCGAACAGCTGGTCGACATTCAGGTCGGTCCCGACAGTGACATTGGTATGGATGTTCACGCCGAGGTTTTCTATCTTCTTTATCTCGCGACGCACCACCTCCTTGGGAAGCCGGTACTCCGGTATGCCGAACATCAGCACGCCGCCCGGTTCCTGCTCCATTTCGTATATGTCGACGGCAAAACCCTCGCGGGAGAGGTCGCCGGCGATGGTGAGTCCTGCAGGACCTGAACCGATCACGGCCACATGACCGCGGTTTTTCTCAGGAATAGCCTCATGTGACAAGCCGGCTTCCCAGTCGAAATCGGCAACAAAGCGTTCAAGTTTACCTATATGGATGGCCTCACCTTTCTTGCCGAGCACGCAACTCCCTTCGCACTGCCGCTCATGTCCGCAGACGCGGCCGCAGACAGCGGGAAGATTGCTGCGGGTGTTGATTATTTTCATGGCGTTACCGAAGTTACCCTTCGCCAGTTCCCCTATCCAGTCGGGTATATCGTTGGCGATAGGACAACCTTTGCGGCAAGCCGGCATCTTGCAGTGGAGACAGCGCTGAGCCTCGCGGACAGCCTCCGAAAGAGTATAGTCTGACATTCTATATGTTTTAAATAAGCATTATACCAAATGCAGAAAGCATCTGTTTTATTTCAAGTATCCTTTTATATTCTGGTGACGGTCTCGGACAGAGGTTTCCGCAGGGAATGGTTTGGAAGTGGTCCGGACCCTTCGGCGGCATAGCCGAGATCAAGAAGCATCAGCAGTTCCTCCCTCTCGGGAAGTCCGAGCAATTCATGCAGCATACGGGCATGGAAACAGTTTATCCAGCATGAATCCACTCCCTCGTCGGTAGCAGCCAGCATCAGATGCGTGGCGACAATGGCGGCATCCTCGGTGCCCGACTCCCTGTCGCCATCGGGGTAGGTGTAGACGTTCTCCTTATCGTATGCCACAGCCAGAACCGTGGTGGCACCGTAGCGGCATGGTGTCGCCTCATCAATCTTGGCTAACACTCCAGGTGACTGGCATACATATATATGGTGCTCCTGAAGATTTTTTGCTGTCGGAGCCAGCCTTGCCGCCTCAAGGATGCGGCCAAGCACTTCGTCGGGCACATGCTTCGGCGAATATTTCTTACAGGAATACCTTTCTCTTATCACTTGCTTGAATTCCATATTCTCATTTTTTAGGTCATCCTTTTTATGTAACGTTTTTAAACCTGTATTACGCTTATATACATCAAAAAAGTTGTTGAAAAGTTGTAGATATCCTGATTAAATGCTGTAGGAAAGACTTAAACAAGAGGTTTTGACCTCTCTTTGATTTCTCACATCTTATTTTATACCAGCATTTTTTAGAGTTATGCAAATTTATCATATTATTTTTTTTACCCGAGTTTTTCAAGCCCTATCTACAGAAAAAACACCATTTTTCTACAGTTTTCAACGTTATTTACAGAGGAATTTATTAACTTTGCACTTATTGACAGGGTGTAGATAATCAAATACATCATGCTGAAAATCAATACAGGATTTCTGACAGCATCTGTTGATAACCTCGACTTGAAATTCAATAACCGAGATTTCAAAATTTTAAGGCAATAAGTTATTGCCGGTTATCTACACGCTTTATTATTGTTGTTGTTAGTTTAATTATAATTTTAATTATTTAATTTTATAATAACATGAAAGAGAAAGAGGTCTCGGGTGCATTGCTCCGCGAAGAAATCGCACGGCTGAAGAAGGAGAAAAACGCGCTTATAATGGCTCACTATTATCAGCGCGACGAGATACAGGAGATAGCGGATTTCATAGGTGATTCCCTGGCTCTGGCGCGCAAGGCCTCGGAGACGGATGCCGACATCATACTGATGTGCGGAGTCCATTTCATGGGAGAGACGGCCAAGATACTTTGTCCCGACAAGAAGGTGCTGGTGCCTGATCTCAGTGCCGGATGCTCGCTTGCCGACAGTTGCCCTGCCGACAGGTTCGCGGATTTCGTGGCGTCCCATCCGGGCTACACAGTGGTGAGCTATGTCAATACCACGGCGGCAGTGAAGGCCCATACCGATATAGTGGTTACTTCCGGAAACGCGCGTAAGGTGATAGACTCGCTTCCTGCCGATGAAAAAATAATATTCGGACCCGACAGAAATTTAGGCAGCTATATCAACAGCGTCACGGGCCGCGAAATGCTTCTGTGGGACGGCGCGTGTCATGTGCATGACCGTTTCTCGCTCGAAGGGATAAGGAAGATGAAGGAGGAGCATCCCGGCGCCAAGATACTGGTCCATCCGGAATGCCGGCGTCCGCTGCAGCTGATAGCCGACAAGGTTGGAAGCACCGCGGCTTTGCTCGACTTCGCCTCGACCGACGATGCCAGGGAGTACATAGTGGTTACCGAGAGCGGCATACTCTTCGAGATGCGCCGAAAATGTCCGGACAAAGTGTTTCTTGCCGCACCGGCGGATGATGCGGAATGCCAGTGCAACGAATGCGACTATATGAAAATGAATACTCTTGATAAAGTTGCCCGGGCATTGCGCGAGGAAAGTCCGGAAATAAAAGTGGATCCGGAACTTGCCGCCCGTGCCGTGAGGCCTATTGAGAGGATGCTCGCCTTGAGCAAATAGGCCGCAGGAGACCGAAATACCGCAAAAGAGATGGATTCGGACAGAAAGAAGAAAGATATAGTGGAACTGACCCGCTGCAGCGCGGGGGAATTTCTACGCAGCGAGAAACTTCCTTTGCGTGTGCTGGCGGACAATGTCAGGTCGATGCACAATATAGGCTCGATATTCCGTACCTCCGACGCGTTCTGCGTGGAGGAGGTGATACTTGCCGGTATCTCCGGCACTCCTCCTCATCCTGAGATAGCTAAGACAGCCCTGGGCGCCGAGGAGTCGGTGCGTTGGCGTCATACGGATGACGCAGTGGACGAGGCCGGGCGGATGCGGCAGGAGGGATGGACGGTTCTTGTGCTGGAACAGGCACACGGAAGTGTGCCCTTGTCGGAATTCAGTCCGGCAAAAGGGGAGAAATATCTGCTTGTTGTGGGGAATGAGGTCCACGGTGTGGACCAGAAGATAGTGGATATGTGCGACAATGTGATAGAGATTCCGCAATGTGGCGCCAAACACAGTCTGAATGTGTCGGCGAGCGCCGCCATAGCGCTGTGGCATCTGTTCGCCGCTATCCGTTGAGCGTACTGTCGACGGAGCGCATGTATTCGAGATATTCGTCATAGTTGCGGATATAGTCATCTTCCGAATATGGTTTGGACGAAAGCACCATGCATACTGATCCGGAGGAAAAATTATCGAGTGTGCGCCAGTAGTTGACAGGCACATAAAGCCCCCGGTACGAGCGGTTGAGACTGAATTTGTATTCTCTGGTACCGTCGGAGAGAGTTACATCGAAACTTCCGCTTGCCGCCACTATCAGCGATTCGTTCTCCTTATGGGCATGGCTGCCGCGGACCACCCCTCCCGGAACATCGTAGGTCCAGTAGACACGGGCTATGTCAAACGGAATCTGGTCGCAGTTCTGTACGAAAGTGAGGTTGCCGCGATAGTCCTCTATCTTGGGCAGTTCTATTATCCTTGGCAGTTCCATATCCAAAAAAGTTTTATGAGGCACAGCGGTACCGCAAATAATCCAATAAACAGTTGATAAGTGTCACTTAAAAATTTTCTCAGCTACTTATTGAAACGGACACAATATGGATTTTAGCATAACGGGAGGTTAAAGAAAAAGGGAAGACTAATCTCTTCGACTTGCCTTCCCTCAAGATAAAATTAAAATTAGGTTGAATCAAAACGTCATACATGTTTCTCAAGTATAACTATGACACTACTTACAGTCAATATCCGCAATTGTAATCAATCAAAACAGATCTTAGCCTCAGCTCTGCACTTGCAGAGCAAACGGAATTGACAAAATATACTGCTGTCAGGATCACTTGTATTCCTTAATACTCAACTTAAAATGCATTCGTCATGCCAATTTACCGTTGAATAGAAATATTAATGACCATTGTCATTTTTTCATCAGTGAAAAAATGACTGCATCTCCATGCGATTTGAAAAGAAAAAATAAGTCTTTATAGCTTGAATTTTCTTTTGTACTTGCAAAAATAAGAAAATATTTTTTAAATGCAAACAAATTGTAGTATTTTTTTTTATTACTGTCCGCTAAACCATAAAATAGTGAGTCCAACTTCTTGAACGGCAGAA
>OFGM01000574.1_pt1 | contig 32141 bp, 31 predicted proteins | sample 1521741 | NCBI WGS metagenome assembly OFGM01 (sample SAMEA3504079, study PRJEB24116) | mouse gut metagenome | biome: mouse gut; feature: mouse-associated habitat; material: faeces | place: Denmark | collected 2011
CTTATTTAATAAAGAAAAATAATTATAAATTATATGAAGACTATTTTTATAAAGTATTTTCACTAAAGGATAAACCTAAAAATAATAAGAATTCTTTTTATCCTAAACCAGATTTAATGCCAGCAACGAGAACGTTTTATACCGATGATTATTATGATTATTATCCAGGGGTAATAAAAATTGAGTTTATTAAGTAAAGTAGAGGTTACTATCACTTTTCCCTTAGGAGCGATTTTTCATCAAGATATTGTTGAAGGAACATATAAGCAGTTTTTAAAGATGATAAAAAGAATATCGTGTATTAATATTGGAAGTAAATGTAATAACTGTTCTTTAGGTGATAATTGCCAATATTATATAATAACTGGGAAAAATTTTAGTGGTTATCCAGGAATAATCTTTAAGAAAGAATTGTATCAAGAAGATATTTTTACTAAAAATGAGGATTATACTTATGATATTTATCTTATAGGTAATTGTGAGAGGGATAGGGGATATATAGAAATATTTTTTAAAGAATATTTACGATATAGATTGTTTGGCATAGATTTTTTGTTAAAGAAAATAGAATATAAACAAATAGAAAATAAGTATAAAAATGTTAATTGTTTGTTGATAAAAACAATTATTGAAACAACAGATTTTATTAGTGCATATAATAACATGATGCATTATTATAACGCTGAATATGGTTGTAATTATTGTTTTATTGATAATATAAATAGTATTAATAGTATTAAAATAATTGATGAAAGAAAGGTTAGTTTAAATACGAAGGTTATTAGGAAAAGAGGATATATTTATCAGGTTGGGTTAGATGAGATGTTTTCATCTGATTTAGAGTTAATAGGGATTGGAAAATATAATTATCTTGGAGGTGGAAAATTTGCGTTTAGTAGTAAAGATGAAAAGTAATAAACTTATTTTACCGCTTAATTATAAATCAATAATTCAAGGTGTTATTTATAATATGATGAATCGTGAAAAAGAAGGTAATTTTTATCATAATTATGGGTATCACAAACAAGAAAAGATTTATAAAATGTTTGTATTTAGTGATTTATATGGGCAGTATAAAATAGAGAATAAGAAAATAATTTTTAGTGATGTAATTAAATTATATATTGGTGCACTAGATAAAGAATTGTTTAAAATTATTTATGAATACTTGATCCAAAATGATTATCTATTTATAAATAATCAAAAAGTTAATATTGCAGGAATTGATATTTTAAATTTACCACATTTTAATGGTGTTAAGGATATTATAATTAAAACAATATCACCTGTAGTTACTTATACTTGTAAAGATAAATATTTTACATACTACAATCCACAAGCTAAAGAATTTGAGAATTTGGTTAGAGCTAATATTAATCATAAAATGCAAGCTTATAATTATCCAACAAAAGAGTGTATATTTAAAATAAACGAGGTTATTTATAAAAAGAAAAAATTAATACATTTTAAAAATACTTTTTATGAAGCATATCAATGTGAATTGGCTATTTCTACAAATTATGAAAGTTTAAAAATTATCTATGATACTGGATTATCAGCAAAAGGGTCCTGTGGATTTGGAATGATTGAATATAAAAATGAAAAAAGTATTTTATCTATATAAAAGTGGTGAATTTTTAAGAAAAGATTATTCACTTGTTTTACAAGAAAAAAATGGTAATATCACATATATTCCAATTGAACAAATAAATCTAATTATTTGTTTCAATGATATTACTTTAAATAAACGTGTTTTAGGAATATTAAACACATATTCTATTAGCATTTTCTTTTTTAACTATTATGGAGATTATATTGGGAGATTTACTCCTAAAAAATATAGTGATGGGAAAATTATTGTAAATCAGGTAAATTCATATTGTAGTGAATAAAGAATATACATTGCAAGAAGAATAGTTCAAACTGAAATAAAAAATGTTTTAGCGTTACTTAAATATTATGATAAAAAATATCATTTATTACACCATATTATAGAAGACATTAATAAATATTTAATTAAATTAGAGGAAATTGAAACTATTGAGAAGCTATTTTTATTAGAGGCTCAAGTGAAAAAAATATATTATTCTTCATTTGATTTAATTATAAAAAATCCTAATTTTATATTTAAACAAAGATTATTTTATCCACCTTTAAATGAAATAAATGCTTTACTAAGTTATGGATACGCAATATTATATGCAAATATTCTTTCGGATATAGATAGAAGTCCACTATTACCTCAAATAAGTTATCTTCATAGTTTATCAAAACAAAGTGATTCTTTACAATTTGATTTGGCAGATATGATGAAACCTATTTTTATAGATCGATTAATTTTAAGAATGATAAATAGACAGCAATTCAATAAGAGTCATTTTGAATATAAAGAAAATGGTGTATGTTATCTGAATAAAGATGGTATTAAGATATTTTTGAATGAATATGAAAAATTAATGGAAAAATCTATAAAAATGGGGGAACGTTATTATTCATATAGAAATATAATTACAAGAGAAGTATATAAGTTATCTAATTATATAGAAGGTAAAAGTAAATATTATAAACCTTATGTAATGGAGTGGTAAAAATGTATATTATTTGTACTTATGATGTAGCAGAAAAAAGATGTGTTAAAGTAATGAAAGTTTTGAGAAAATATATGTTTCATGTTCAAAATTCTGTTTTTGAAGGAGAGTTAACACCCTCTAAATTTAATGAATTAAAAGTTAAATTAGATAAAATAATAAATCCAGATGATGCAATATTGTTTTATTTTGTGTATGAAAACAAAAAAATAAAAAAAGATTATCTTGGAAGAGCACCAAAATCATCAAATATTATAATTTGATTTTCGACTATCCCATTGTTTTTACTGTATGAATAAGAATAAAATAGATGGTTTAAAGGAGGTAGTCGAGATTGTTTAATGAGTATACTATTGATTTTTTAATAGATACAAAGTATTATAGTATATATTTAGATTATTTCTAAATATATACTATTAGTTATTGTTCTTATAAAGGATTAACGCAAAGCGCATTAGCTTTCTTTTTCGCTTCGCTTACCATTAGTTATTGTTCTTATAAAGGATTAACGCTATCCTCTGCACCATGTTTTAAGTATACTTTTTCCATTTATTAGTTATTGTTCTTATAAAGGATTAACGCCAAGTTTGTTTTTTACAATATGGTTAACATACTCACCCTATTAGTTATTGTTCTTATAAAGGATTAACGTGGAGCATCGTTTGGATTGGTAACAGGGTAAGCCTTGTATTAGTTATTGTTCTTATAAAGGATTAACGCAGTTACTGCATTAAATATATTCATAACATCAAAACTATTAGTTATTGTTCTTATAAAGGATTAACGCTACTCCTCTTCAAACTTAAAATTTTCAATCTTCTTCATTAGTTATTGTTCTTATAAAGGATTAACGCATATCAAACACATATTTATGAACCAAAGGCGCTTTCCATTAGTTATTGTTCTTATAAAGGATTAACGCTCTGCATAGGAATTATTGGGATTTGCGTTAGTTCTTGCTAATTAGTTATTGTTCTTATAAAGGATTAAAGTTTATTTAATAATTTTTAAAATTATTATTTTTTAAAGATAGTTTTAAGATATTACTAAAAATAAAAAAGGATTAGTACCAATCTTGGTAACTAATCCAGTTTTCATATGGAAACATATGTTTTAGTTTATTACAGGTCTTTTCCTGGGAAATATAGTTTGATATTAGTTGATTTTTTTGTGTGAGTAAATCATTGTTATAAAGATGTTTCATTGGTAAGATGGGGTTACTTTTACGATAGTAATGTCCAAAATATTTTAAGTTACTAGTTAAGTTGATATCTTTGGTTATAGATGTAACAATTGCACTAGTCATTTTATGATGAGCATGACCATATTCACCCTTGGGATTATGGGTAACGATAGTTGCAAAGGTGTGATTAGATAGTATGTAATTTAAATCTTCTTCAATATCATGATAGACTTTTTTCCAATTATCACGCTTACCATTCGTTTTATCAGGATAGTCTAGAATAATCCCAGTATTATGAGTTTGTTCCATGACTTTATAAAATTCTTTAGCACGTGTTTGATTATTACCATTAGTTAAACATATAACAAGATAATTATTTTGTAGTAAATGGATACCTCCCAAAATAGATTCATCATCAGGATGTGCTACTATCATAATGTTTTGGTAGTTTGAAAGGTTTGTTTTATCAAATAAGCTTTGATTTTTAGTTTTGTTAACATTTGCACTAGTGGTACAACCGCAAAGTAAGATCATACAAATAATAATTATTTTTTTCATATTTAGATTATACCACTTTATTGAATTAATAAAATAAAACCTTTCTTAAAAGAGCTTAAGATTATCTTAACATTGATTTATTTTATAATAATTGTTAAAATCTGTCTTGTTGGTTTTGATTATAAAATAACTATTTGTAGTTTGTTTGGTTGTTTTTAGGAAAAAAGCAATATAATATAAATAATTTTTTTATAAAACAAAGTAGAATAAACAGATTATTTTTTTTATTTACTAATTTTCTAAAAATGAAGAAATAAATGAGAATATCGGTTATAATTGATAATTGTTTGAAGATAGAATGAGAATTAATGGAGCATTTTATTTTCCTAATTAAAAAAAATTTGATACGATAGGAATAAAGTTTTAGGAGGGAAAGTGTTGTATGAAAGTAGTAAAAAGAGATGGAAAAAAAGTTGAATTTGATGCTATTAAAATTGAAAACGCAATATTAAAAGCTATGAAATGTGGTAGTGGAATTGTTGATGAAAAGTGTGCACATGATATTGCAGTAGAAATTGAAAAATGGCATGAGCATAGTGATGATAATATTTCAATTTATCGTATTGAAGGACAAGTATTTGAAAAACTGATTGAAAAAGGACAAATTTTAACTGCTAAAGCATATGAAGGATATCGTAAGGTTCGGGAGTTTCAACGTGAAACTAATACAATAGATAATGAGATTTATGGAATTGTAAATCAAACTAATAAAGAAGCAATGGAAGAAAATTCTAATAAAGATGCTACAGTTTTGGCAACTCAAAGAGATTTGATTGCTGGTGAGTTTTCAAGAGATTATTGTCGCAGATTACTTTTACCACCAAAGATTGTTCAAGCTCATGATGATGGAATTATTCATTTTCATGATATGGATTACTATATTCAAAAAATGCATAATTGCGATTTAGTAAATTTAAAGGATATGTTTGCAAAAGGAACTGTAATTAATGATAAATTAATCGAAACACCAAAATCATTGCAAACTGCTTGTACAGTAGCGACTCAGATTGTTCAACAGGTAGCTAATGGTCAATATGGTGGGCAAACAATTTCTTTAGCACATTTATCACCTTTTGTAAGATTAAGTTATGAAAAACATCAACATAATGTGCGTCATGAGGGACGATTAATAGGTATTGAATACACAGATGAACAAGTAGAGAAAATTGCAACATCAAGAATAAAAGATGAAATAAAAGCAGGAATTCAAACAATTCAATATCAAATTAATACTTTTTCTACAACAAATGGACAAGCTCCATTTTTATCAGTGTTTATGTATTTAAGAGAAGAGCCTGAATATATAAAAGAAACTGCAATGTTAATTGAAGAAACACTAAGACAACGTTATGTTGGAATGAAAAATCCAGTTGGGGCATATGTTACACCAGCTTTTCCAAAATTACTTTATGTATTAGATGATAATAATGTTCCTCAAGATAGTGAATATCGTTATTTGACAGATTTAGCAGTTAAATGTGTATCTAAGAGAATGATGCCAGATTTTATTTCTGCAAAGGTAATGCGAGAAAATTATGAAGGGCAAGTTTTCCCATGTATGGGATGTCGTAGCTTTTTATCACCATGGAAAGATGAAAATGGTGAGTATAAGTGGTATGGTCGCTTTAATCAGGGGGTTGTAACATTAAACCTTGCTGATGCGGGATTATCAGCAAATCATAAACTTGATGTTTTTTGGAAAATATTAGATGAAAGATTAGAATTATGTAAAGAAGCTTTAATGTTACGTCATGAAAGTTTAAAAGGAACATTATCAGATGTAAGTCCGATTCATTGGCGTTATGGGGCTTTGGCTCGTTTGAAGTCAGGTGAAACAATTGATAAATTATTAGAAAATGGTTATTCAACAATTTCACTTGGATATATTGGTTTATATGAATGTGTTGTATCCTTGATAGGAGATACACATACTTCAAAAGATGGTAATGAATTAGCAACAAAAATTATGCAGCGTTTAAGAGAAGCTTGTGACAGCTGGAAAGAAGAAACAGGTCTTGGTTTTGGTTTATATGGAACACCAGCAGAATCTACTACATATACTTTTGCTCGTGCATTGAAAAAACGTTTTGGAATTGTAAAGGGGATTACTGATAAGGACTATTTAACAAATTCATATCATGTAAACGTAAAAGAACACATTGATGCTTTTGATAAATTAAAAGTAGAAGCAAAATTTCAAAAGGTTTCATCAGGTGGGGCAATAAGTTATGTAGAAGTAACGAATATGTCAGAAAACTTAGATGCTCTTTCTGCTTTAATTGATTATATGTATGATACAATTCAATATGCTGAAATAAACACAAAATCAGATTATTGTCAGGAATGTGGATTTGATGGTGAAATTTTATTAGATGAAAATCGTGAATGGTATTGTCCAAATTGTGGTAATCGTAATCATAAATCTTTGAATGTATGTCGACGTACTTGTGGATATTTAGGTGATAATTTCTGGAATCAGGGTAGAACGCAAGAAATTGCTGAAAGGTTTGTACATTTAGATAATCATTTACTTGGTGAATAATAATGAGATATGCACAAATTAGAAAAACAGATATTGCTAATGGTGAAGGAATAAGGGTTTCTTTGTATGTTCAAGGTTGTCATCGTCACTGTATAAATTGTTTTAATCCTGAAACATGGGATTTTAGCGGTGGAAAAGAATTCGATGAAGATGTTGAAAATAATTTGATAGAATTGATCAATCAGCCTCATATTGTTGGAGTGACGATTCTTGGGGGCGAACCACTTGAAATTGAAAACAGGGAAGATGTGTCTAAATTATTAAAAAGAATCAAAGAATGTTGTCAAAATAAAAATATTTGGCTTTATTCATCGTTTTTATATGAAGAAATAGAAAAGTTTGATGAAGAGTTACTACCATATATTGATGTCTTAATAGATGGGCCTTTTATTGATAGATTAAAAGATCGTAAATTGAGATTTAGAGGTTCTTCAAATCAAAGAGTAATAGATGTACAAAAAACATTAGAAAATAAAAAAATTATTTTATATAATGGTAGCAGATTTTATGGACATGATTAAGATGTGTAAATCTATGATCACTAAGATAAATTATAAATAAATTTTAATTAAAACTACCTAGATTTTTAGGTGGTTTTTAATTATATTGGTAATAATATATTGTTATTTAAGAGACAAAATTTAGATTAATGTACCTTATTAGCTAAATATGTGCTATACTGTTTTTGTTAAAAAATTTATTAGGGAGTAGAAAAATGATCGGTTATTATAGTTATACGGTTATTCTTACATATTTATCGTTAGTATTTGCAATGGCTGGAATTCATCTATCATTCAATGGGTTGTATCAGTGGGCGTTTATTTGCTTAATTATGTGTGGGATTTGTGATACTTTTGATGGAATGGTAGCACGTAGTAAGAAAAATCGTACTGATGAAGAAAAGCGTTTTGGAATTCAAATAGATTCATTATGCGATTTAGTAGCTTTTGGGGTTTTCCCATCTATTTTAGGTTATAATGTTGGTTTAAGTTCAATTGGGTGGTTAGCAATTGAAATTTTCTATGTTTTGGCTGCTGTAATCAGATTGGCGTATTTTAATGTTAAAGAAGAAACAAGACAAAAAGAAACAAGTGAAAAAAGAAGATATTATCAAGGGTTACCTGTTACAACATCATCATTTATTTTGCCTATGGCCTATGCGTTACGATATATTGTTTTTGAATTATCGTATATATATGGAGCGTTAATGCTGGTTACAGGAATATTATTTATTGTGGATTTTAAAGTTCCTAAGGTTCAATCAAAAGGATTGGTTGCATTAGGGATACTTGTTGTTGTGGAATTAATTCAGATTGTGGTGATGAAATGATAGTTGTTGATCGTTTGGGAAATGTCAAAACAAATGGTGAAAACCAAAATAATTTATTAAAAAAAATTTATGGCACATTTCTTGGCAGATGTGCTTTAAAAATTCTTGTTTGTAAGTTTGTAAGTAATCTTGGTGGCTGGTATATGAATTCCAGTTTATCAAAGCATAAAATTGATTCTTTTATAAAAGAGAATCAAATAGATATGTCTCAATATGAACAAAAAGAATATACAAGCTATAATGATTTTTTTACACGAAAAATAAAGCTAGGAAAAAGACCCTTTTTAATTGATGATAATGTACTAATTAGTCCTGCTGATTCAAAATTAACATGTTATAAAATTAATAAAGATAGTCATTTTACTATTAAAAATACTCTTTACTCTATAAATGATTTATTGATGGATGAAAAATTAGCAAATGATTATATAAATGGTTATTGTTTAATTTTTAGATTAACCGTTGATGATTATCATCGTTATAGTTTTATTGATGATGGTAAGATAATAAAATCAAAATATATTCCAGGAAAATTTCATACTGTGAATCCTATAGCAAATGATTTTTATCCAATTTATAAACAGAACAGCCGAAATTATACGATTATTGAATCAAAGAATTTTGGAACGATGATTCAGATGGAAGTTGGCGCTATGATGGTTGGTCGAATTGTTAATCATGATAAAAAATATTGTCTTAAAGGTGAAGAAAAAGGATATTTTGAATTTGGTGGTTCTACAGTAATTATTTTATTAAAAGAAAATCAAGCAGTTATTGATGATGATATTTTAGAGAATACAAATAAAGATAAAGAAACAGTAGTTAGATTAGGAGAAACTATTGGTAAGAAGTACTAAAGGAGGCTAAATAATGACGAAAATAATTGCGATTACAAATCAAAAAGGTGGAGTTGGGAAAACTACCACTAGTATTAATTTAGCGGCAGCATTAGCAAAAGCTAAAAATCGGGTACTTCTAGTTGATATGGATCCTCAAGCTAATGCTACTCAAGGAATTGGGATTGATCGTGATAATATTGAATCATCTACTTATAATATAATTGTTGAAGAATGTGATATGAAAGATGTAATTATACCTTCATATATAGCTAAATTAGATGTAGCACCAGGAAGTATTGATTTAGCAGGTGCTGATTTAGAATTAGCTAATGTCAAACGAGGGCGTGAACAGCGTTTAAAAAAAGCTCTTGAGTCAGTAAAAAATAATTATAATTATATTATAATTGATTGTCCACCAGCCTTGGGGCTATTAAATACTAATGCTCTTACAGCATGTGATTCTGTATTGATCCCAGTGCAATGTGAGTATTATGCTTTGGAAGGATTAACACAATTATTAAATACTGTATTATTAACTCAAAGTGTGTTTAATCCAAGATTAACAATCGAGGGTGTTTTATTAACTATGCTGGATCAAAGAACAAATTTAGGAGTTGAAGTATCTCAAGAAGTTAGAAAGTATTTTAAGGAAAAGGTATATAAAACAGCTATTCCTAGAAATATTAAATTGTCAGAAGCCCCATCAGAGGGGTTAGCAATATTCGATTATGATAATAATTCTGAGGGTGCTAGAGCATACCGGGATTTTGCAAAGGAAGTGTGTAAACGAAATGCCAAATAATACAACAAAAAAAACAACTGCAAAAAAAAGCGGAACAATAAAAAATAAAAAATTAGGAAAAGGCTTAGATGCAATTTTTGGAGGAGATATATCAACATTAATAGATGATATTGAAAAAAATACACCTGAGTCTAAACAAGTAACTGTTGATTTGGATGAGATTCGTCCTAATCCATATCAACCTCGTAAATTATTTGATGAAGAAAAATTACAAGAACTAGCAGTTTCAATTAAGGAACATGGTATTTTTCAACCTGTTATTTTGAAACAGTCAATTCAAGGTTATGAGATAGTTGCAGGGGAAAGAAGATGTCGTGCAGCAAAAATTGCTGGACTGTCTAAAGTACCAGCAATCATTGTTGAATTTACTGATGCACAGATGATGGAAATTGCTTTATTGGAAAATATTCAAAGAGAAAATCTTAATTCGATTGAAGAAGCAAAAGCTTATCAATCAATGATGGAAAAATTAGAGCTTACTCAAGATCAATTAGCAAAAAGAATTGGTAAATCAAGAAGTTATATTGCTAATACTTTAAGATTATTACAATTATCAGATGTTATTCAAAATTATGTTTTAGAAGGTAAAATAACGATGGGACATGCTCGTAGTTTAATTACATTACCAGAAAAGAAAGCAGAACTTTTAGCAAAACGTTGTATTGATGAAGGGTTGTCTGTTCGTGATGTTGAAAATGTAGTTAAAGGAATTGAGTTAGGGAATAGCCGTAAAGATCGTCCAAAAATTGAAAAACCTAAAGAGTATGTTTATGTTGAAGGTTTATTACGAAAAAAGTTTAGAACTAAGATCAAAGTAGATGAGAAAGCAGTAACTATTAAATATACTGATATTAAGGATTTAAATCGAATTTTGGAATTAATGGGAGTAATAGAGGAAAGTTAGATGGGAAACTGTTTAACTTTTTTATTATAAATATTAATTGTTAGATAAAGATTTTTTATGATCGAAACTATAATTAAGCGATATGATAAATCTAAGGTTATTGATATGGAAGAAAAAATAATTATGAATTTATTGGCATTATTATAATATTCTAGTAATTTTACTATTTACTATCAGATAAGTATGATAATGATATTTATATATGAAAATGTTGATAACAGCTATGTTGATGATTTTATTATGGAGTAATATTATATTAATGAGCAGTTAAATAATGGAATTAGTTTATTATTTTTTTTATGTAGAAATATGATTAATGATAGAATATTGGATAAATAACGTTTAAAAATTGTTGTTAATACTATAAAAAGGGCGCAACTGGGAGAGGGTTAGTTGCGCCTGTTAGTTATTATAACCGTTTTTTTTTATTTTATACCATATACTAATAGTCCTATGTAGTTTAGAAAGTCCTTAATTTATACATAATTATAATAATAAAGTAAACATATAGATATTTATTAATTGTTAAGTTTGTTTAAATTTGTTGAAGATGTGATAATTGAATATAATTTATTAATGTGTTATTATTTGATAAATTAACTCATAGATGGTTGTTAGAATTAAACTATTAAAGAGTTGGAAATATTTTATAAAAGTGCTATTTAACACTTTTAATGTAATGGAGGAAATCATGAGTGGAAGCAAAGTAAAGATAATGGCACAAGGAGCAATGATAGCATCATTATTTGGGGTTTTAGGTGTTATTAATATATATACAGGAAGTATTTTTGATATTATTTTTGCTTATATTATGGTTTTAGGATTGGCTTATTATACTTATCTATATGATTATAAAGCAGGATTAAGTGTATTGGCAGTAACTTTTTTTGTTTTATTTTTGGTGGGGGAAATATTTTTTACACTTTATGCTAGTTCTTCGTTAATAATGGGAGTATTTTATGGGTATTGTTTAAGAAATCAAAAAAGTAAAAGATTTGCTAAATATGGTTTGATGGTTATTTCAGCAATAAAGAATTTTTTGATTTTCTTTTTATTAGGTGGTATTTTAGGGATTAATATTTATCAAGAAGGAATGGAAATATATGGTGATATTATTGGTATTATCCCAGGGTTAAAAAGAGTATTTACTCCTGAGATTACTTTTGGTTTATTATGGTTATTTATGTTTATTTGTGAATCATATGTAGTAAGAGTATATTCAGATATATTGATAGGTAAAATGATGAAAAGAAAATAAAATTAATGTATAATGATATTATTAATGAGGTGGTGAGTAATATGACAGTAAAGATGACAAGACTTAGAAATGGGATTGTGATTGTATTATTAATTGAGTTTGTTTTAGCGTTACTGGGATATATCTTTATTTCAAGTAAGACTTCTTTAGTGTTGGCTACATATATTTTTATTAAAAATATTATTATGTTGACTCTGATTTTCTATGCTTCTAGTTTAATAAGTGAGAATAATATAAGTGTTAGCGAAGTATTAAATGATGAAGCAAAAAATGCTTTTATATTTGGGGGATTAGGCTTAATCAAATATGATAAAAATCGTAATATTTCATGGACAAGTGATTTGTTTACAGAAATGAAAATAAATATTGTTGGCAAAAAGCTTTTAGAATGGCAACCGTTACTTGCTTCATTATTTGAAGATGATGATATAAAAGTTGTGGATATTAATTCTCGTAAGTTTGAGGTTTATAATAGCAAAGAAAGTCGAATGTTATATCTTAAAGATGTCAGTGATTATATTGAGATTTCTAAAGAATTTGAAGATCAACAAATTTGTGTAGCTTATATAACAATAGATAATTATGATGAATCAATTGAACAGGCTGATGAACAAACTGCTGCTTCAATTCAATCGAATTCGAGACAAGTAATTCTTGATTGGGCTAAAGATAATGGCGTTGTTTTAAAACGTTATAAAAGTGATGGATATATTGCGGTTTTTAATGAGCGTACTTATCGTAAACAAGTAGAAGATAAGTTTAAAATATTAGATATATTTAAAGAACAAGCTGAACAATTAGGTCAAGTAATGACATTATCAATTGGAATTGGTAGAGGTAGTAATATATTGCGTGAGCTTGATGAATTAGCTTTTTCAGCTCTATCACTCGCATATTCACGAGGGGGAGATCAAGCCACTGTAAAATCTAATGATGAACCAATTCGATATTTTGGTGGTAATAGTGAAAGTTATGAAAAGTCTAATATGATTAGAGCCCGGGTTATTGCTCAAACATTAGCAGGAATAATTAAAAAGTCTGATAATGTATTGATTATGGGACATAAACAATCTGATTTTGATTCTTTTGGAGCATCAATTGCTATGTACGCTATGTGTAAGGCTTATGGAAAGAAAACATATATTATAATTGATTATGATTCTTTAGAAGAAAAGACAAAAATAGTTGCAAAAAATTTGTGTGATGATGAAAGATATCGTGGTGTATTTATATCACCGTTAAGAGCACAAGAATTAAATATGAGTAATACATTACTGGTTATTGTAGATAATCATAAACCTTCATTAGCAATAGATAGTAATATTTTAGATATTGTTAGTAATAAAGTTGTAATTGATCATCATCGTCGTGGTGAGGAATTTGTTGAATTACCACTACTAACTTATTTAGAGCCAGCAGCTTCATCTACTGTAGAGTTAATTGTAGAATTATTTGAGTATCAAAAAGAAGAAATATGTGTAACCGAGCGTGAAGCGACAATTATGTATACAGGGATGTTGATAGATACAAATTATTTTAGAACAAGGGTTGGTACAAGAACCTTTCAAGCTGCAGCTAAGTTAAAAGAGTTACAAGCTAATGTTGGTGAAGCTTATAAATATTTGGAAGATGATTATGATACAACTTTAACAAAATTATCAATAACACAAACAGCATATCGATATGGAGAAGGTATTTTAATTGCGTTTGGGAAATTAGATAAAATATATAGTAGAACATTGTTGGCTAAAGCTGGTAATGAGCTATTGGGAATTAGTGGTGTAAAAGCAGTCTTTATAGTTGGAAAAACTGGTAAAGAAGAGATATCTATTAGTGCTAGAAGTACTCGTGATATTAATGTTCAATTAATTATGGAAAAACTAGGGGGCGGAGGGCATTTTTCAATGGCTGCCTGCCAGTTGGATATGGAAGATGTTACCAGGGCTATAAATCTATTAGAAGAAGCTGTAAATATGTATTTAGATGAAAGGAAGAGCGAATAATGAAAGTTATTTTATTACAAGATGTAAAGAAATTAGGAAAAAAGGGTGATACTGTAAAAGTTGCAGATGGTTATGGTCAAAATTTTTTAATAAAAAATAAATTGGCTGTTTTGGAAACTGATACAAGTCGTAAAATTGTTGAGGTTGAAAAAGAAACCCAACACCAGCAAGATTTAGAAAATCAAGCAAAGGCAAGAGAATTAGCTAAACAAATTGAAGGGATTACATTAGAATTTACTTTAAAATCTGGAAAAGATGGAAAAACTTTTGGAAGTGTATCAACGAAACAGATCGTAGAACAATTAAGAGATAAATATGATATAAAAATTGATAAAAGAAAGTTTATTGATGCACATCCAATTGGTGCACTTGGATATGCAAAATTGAAGGTTGATTTATATAAGGGTATTATTGCAACTGTAAACGTACATTTAAAAGAGCAATAGGAGAATATTATGGCAAATCGAGAATTTCCTCATGATATAGAAGCTGAACGTTCATTACTTGGAGCGATGTTGATCTCAAAAGAAAAATGTATTGATATTTTAAATAAAAGTGTTGAAGATGATTTTTATGATGATAGTCATCAAACAATTTTTAAAGCCATGAGTGCTATTAATGAAGAAAGTAGACCTATAGATGTTACTACAGTAACATCTTATCTTATGGATCATAATCAATTAGATAAAATAGGTGGTGTCGATTATTTATTATGTTTAAGTGAATCAGTTCCTACTGTAGCACATAGTGATTATTATTTACAAATATTACATAATAAAGCTATTCTTAGAAGAATCATTCGAGAAACAACAAGAATTGCAGAAAGTGCATATGATGATATTGAGAATATCGATGCTTTTATTGATGAAACAGAAAAATCAATTCTTAAAGTTACTCAAGATCGTAGTGCTGGTGAATTTAGAGAGATTAGGAATGTTATTAAAAGTGTGACAGATCGTTTGAATTTATTACAAAAAATTGATGGTAATATTTCTGGGGTTAGATCAGGTTTTAGAGATCTTGATAAAATTACATCTGGATTTCAAAAGGGTGATTTAATTATTTTAGCAGCTCGTCCAGCGATGGGAAAAACAGCGTTTGCTTTAAATATAGCACATAATGCAGCATACAAGGCAGATGATCCAGTGGCAATATTTTCATTAGAAATGCCTGCAGAACAATTAGTACAGCGTATTATCTGTTCGATGGGAAGTATTGAAGGTTCTTCGATGAGAACAGGAGAAATTTTAAAAACTAATGCTAATAAATATTATGCTGCTGCAGAAAGAGTTTCAAAATGTAATCTTTATATAGATGATAGTCCAGGAATAAAAATAAATGATATTGTTGCTAAAAGTAGAAAATTAAAAACTGAACATGGTCTAAGAATGATTGTTATTGATTATTTACAGTTGATTACATCATCATCTAAAAATCGTGAAAGTAGACAACAGGAAGTATCAGAAATTTCAAGAACTTTAAAAGCATTAGCTAGAGAATTAGAGGTGCCTGTTATTTCATTATCACAGTTGTCACGTTCAGTGGAACAACGTCCTAATAAAAGACCAATGATGTCAGATTTAAGAGAATCTGGAGCTATTGAACAAGATGCCGATATCGTTTCTTTTATTTATCGTGAAGATTATTATAAAAGTCCAGGTGAAGGAGAAGATAGTGGACTTACAGAAATTATTATTGCGAAACATCGAAATGGGGCAACTGGAGAAGTTAATTTAGCGTTTGAAAAAAATTATAGCCGTTTTTCTGATTTGGCTCAAATGGGACCAGGTGAAGGAATGCGGGATCTTAGAAATTAAAAGGAGGATATAGATGTATCACCAATATCGTGCAGGATGGCTAGAAGTAATTAGTGGTTGTATGTTTGCAGGTAAAACGGAAGAATTAATTCGTAGAATAAATGTTTTAAGTTACGCAAAAATGAATATTATTGTTTTCAAGCCAAAGATAGATAATCGCTATTCAGATACTGAAATCGTTTCACATTCTGGTGCTAAAGTTCCATGTTTAGTAGTTGATAGAGCTCAAGAGATTTTAAAAAAAGTAAATATAGATACTGAAGTTGTAGCAATTGATGAAGTACAATTTTTTGATGAAGATATTGTTGATGTTTGTGAATATCTAGCTGATAAAGGAATTAGAGTTATTGTTGCTGGATTAGATAAAGATTTTAGAGGAGAACCATTTGGAATCATGCCAGAGTTACTTACTAGAGCAGAATTTATTACTAAGTTAACTGCTGTGTGTACTAAATGTGGGGCTCCTGCAACTAGAACCCAAAGATTGGTTAATGGTAAACCAGCATCTTTTAATGATTCAATTGTATTAGTAGGTGCAGTTGAACATTATGAACCAAGATGTAGGCACTGTCATGAAGTTGTTGATAAACTAAATAAGTTTTAGATAATTAAATAATAAATGTGAAGAAAGACTATATTTTAAATATAGTTTTTTTGTTGTAAAGGGATAAAAAGCGAAAATTTTTGTAAAAAAATTATTCTTAAATTTTAAATTATTAAGAAAGATAAAAAATATTTACGTAAATAATAGATAATCTTAAAAGAAAGATGATTGAGAAGACTGCTTTCAATAATAATTCTATCATGATTAGATAAGTATTTTTGATTAGCTATAAAGAGCACCTCAATAGGAAGGGAATATCTCAATAAAATAATAAAGAATTGTAAAGTTAATTTCATTATTTATATAATAGGGGTGGAATTTACTTTTTTTAATTTACAAGATAAAGATAGTTTTAGATGATTTGGCTATATTAAGGATGAATTGATATTTATTAAAGTAAAAATACAATAAGAGGAAGATATTTTAGTTTTAGGAAAAATTCATGAAGTCGATTATAAATTTATTAATATCTTAGATGAATTAGAAAGCTAATTTGGTGAAAGTGATTTATGATATTAATGGAAAAGTTATTGATAAGGTTATAGTTTATGCTTAATAATATTGATAAAGTGGAAAATACTGGGTTATTAGATAAGGTAATCGAATATTGAGATTTTTAGAATATAAGCAAAATAATTGATTTATAAGATGTTTATTTAAATTTTTAAAAAGTATAAATAAATCTTTAAAAGTTATAAATACAAAAAATGACAATAATATTAAAATTTTTATATAGAAAGGGGTTACATTTCATAAGAAAGGAAGTGTTATAATTAAACAAAACTCAGATATTAGGATAAATATATATAAGGAGAAAATTATGAGGTCTCAAATAGGGGCTATATTACAATATTAATATTGGTAATTGGTTTATTACCACTTTCAATAATTAATGTAAAAGCTTAAGGGGTAAAATTGACTAGGCTGGAGAGGATTTACATTAATTTTAAAGGTATCTGGAAGGAAAGTACAAGATATCCTAATCATTTTTATAGTGAGGATATTGGTATAATTTTAACATTTGTTATACTGTGGGTGATGAATTATCAAACTATGAAATTAAATTTAAATATATTGAATATGATGAAGATCCTGATATTATCTTCACTACTGGATATTTCATGCCTGTCAATGACAATATCAACATAATTTTCTTTTAACTGTAACTAGAATAAATAATGGCTCATCTGATTCTGTTTCTTTAATAATATAACCTTGTACTGATATGATTATTTTGGGAATCCTCTTTATCACTTGATTCACTTTTCTTTTGACACCCATGCATTAGCTAATCAAGAAGCAAGTCAAGCAAAGGATGACAATACAAGAGATGTTTTAACAAAAGTAGTAGTCGGTTACAGGTAGTAAATAAATCTGTAAAATTAGGAGGTACTACAGTAAGTATTAAAATTGGTGATTATGGTATATAGGGTATTTACTAGCTTATTAGTTTTAGTAATTGCAGGATTAAGTTTATTTAGAAAATTAAATATTAGTAGAATAAGATGAAATGATAACGCCTTAACTTTTCTAAAAAATTATGGCGTTATTTTGCATATTTATGGGTAAATTGGATACATGGGATAAGGATAAGATTATTAGTTTTAGGCAAAGAATAAGATATGGTAGTGTCAAATAAGTTATGAAAAAATTTCATTTTTTCATAACTAACTAGAATTCCATAGTTGATTCTATGTAGTAATCAAGAGCTTCATCAAGCAGGATATTCCATTTATTTGGCATATTATGTGTCTTTTTTAAACAGTCAAGCTGTACGGGCGGTTTATATCCTAAAGTTGTATGGTTTCTTAAAAAGTTAAAGTATGTTGTAAACAGACACATAAAGTCATTGGCACCTGCAAGCGTGTTGAAACCATTTTTTACAGCATATGAATACTGAAATGTTCGATTTAAACGTTCAATAATTTGTTTGGCAGGACGATGTTTCTTTGATACTGGATCATCATTTGTAAGACCAATAACCTGTGTAACTTTAAAGAAAACACGTTTAAGCTGAAAATACTGCTGTGCTGCTTTATATATTGGATTACCGTCTACAACGAATTTAAGATTTTCAGGAACTTCCCTGAATTTTCTTAAAACAGAATAGAAGGCATCAATCGCACTGAAAGTATCACGTTTCATGTATATCCTGTATGAAGTGATGATTTTCTTCTTGACATCACACATGAAGAAAACATAGGCTTTTTTGCCTAGAACTTTCACATAGGTTTCATCACCGCATTGATAAGGATTGAGGTCATGCTTAAAGTTATCCATCCAGGGAAAAAGAAGATGACTTGCAGCCTGAGCATAATTGGCAATTGTCTGATGAGATATTTTAATATCATGGACTTCATAAAGGATAAGTGCAGTTTTTCTTAATGAAAGACCATAGTTGACATAATAAGTCAAAGCAAGCCCTAAAACATACTTAGAATTGCGTATACGGGCTAAATCGACGTTTGAAGGTTCGATTATTTTAAGCTGAATGCTTTCAAGTTTGTCTAAAGAAGCGTTGAAAACACGAGTGATGTAATGAAGAGAGAATGCAGAAGGATTTTGTTTGTATTTCTCCCTGTCCTCTTTAAAAAGTTTTTTCAGTTCAGCTTTATAGTGGGAACATTTGGGATTCATGCATTTATAAATGTCAAAACTGCTTCTGGATTTGATAAGAGTAAGTTTTTTACTACAGAAAGGGCATTTTCTAACAACCTGTTGAGAATAGGATTTTACAGTAGAGAAAGTCTTTTCACATACTTTGCATTTGATTTGAGATTTCTTTTGACCGTTATTAAAGGAAAGGTATTCATGAGTTGCACCGCAATGAGGGCAGACAGTACCTTTAGCAGGATAAACTTTACCTTTATGTCTAAAAACAGGTTTTAAAGGCTTGTTGTGCTTAGCTTCATAAGCAGCCTTGGCTTTATCAAAAGAGACAGGGAGATGATCAGGTTCGATGACAGGTAAAAGATGAACCTTGAAACTTCTGTAGGCATCGCTAACTGGATTGGAAATAGGGTCGTTAGGAAGGAAACTAAGAAGAAAGCATTCAAATTTATATAAAAGTTTTCTAAAGATATTTAATAAAGAAACAATAAATGATATAATCATAACCATGGTAATTACACTCCTTTGTGATTGTTGTGGTGACTTCATTATAGGATGTAGTTACCTTTTTTGTATAGAGAAAAAGGGTTAAGTTTATAGATTAATTTCAGGGGAAATTGATCAGGATATATAAAAAACCAAGGTAGAATGAGGTTTTACAGTGAAAAAGACATATAAAAAACTAACTGTTTTTTGACACTACCTAAGATATAAATAGAGATATTGTATATTTGCAAGAAAGATTGACAGAGGAAGCAAAATGGAAAATAAGGATGTAATATTAGAGAATACTAAAGAGTTGGTCTGTAATAATGGTTTTGATAAAGTGACAGTGAAGATGATTTGTGAAAAAACAAATATATCGAGAAAAACTTTTTATAGTTTTTATCAAGATAAATATGATATTTTAGAACATATTTTAATTAAAGACATAATAAATGAACTTAATGATCTAATAGATAAATTTGGAAAAATGGAACTTAATCGACCAATTATTTTAGAACAGATGTACCAAAATATATATGCTAATAAAAAGTTTTATAGTAAGATAATTAATACTAAGGGAGAAAATTCGTTAGAATCTTATTTATTATATTATTTTATTAAATGCTATTATAAAATATTGGCTGATGTAAAAGTTGATAATGCAGTTGAGATGGATTATTTGACATATTTCTATTCATCATCAAGTGTAATGTTAATTAAAAAATGGATTCTTGATGGCTATGTTTTAACACCAAAACAGATAGCTGAGTATTATCAAAATTGGGCTGTATCAGCTCTAGCGAATAATTATTTTTATTGTAAGTAATGTGGATACTGATTTAAAGGTAACATTTAGATTAAAATATTACTTTTTTTAATACATTCAAAAACAACTGGTAATGTTAATAGAATTTGTCAAATGTTATTATATAAACAAGGTAGTAGTTTTAATGTTGGGTAATATAAATACATATAAAATTAAAATATCTAGCCCCTTTTTATTAAAAATGTTAGATTAAATGTTATTTTAATTTTTATGATGTATTTTGAGTAGCAGATTACGTAAAATACTACCTTTATTTTTATATTTATTAATGGGGGATAATTTTATTTGATTGGATGTAAATTAAGTTATCTTTATGGGGAAATAAATTGAAAGGAGAAGAAAATGAGAGGAATAGCCAAGAAACGTTTGCGGTTAATGCTTGTTTTAGGTCTTGTTATTTCTGGGGTAATGGGATAAATAAGTTAGAATAATGTTTTGGCGGTTGTTGAAAAAACGGGTTTGTCATTTGAAAGCAGTAAAAAGAATTATTTAGAAGTTGAAAAAACATTAGAAGTTTCAATTAAATTTGATAAACCAGATAATAAAAGAAAAGTGATAATGGGAAACTATGTTTATGGTAAAAACTTCGTTAGAGTTAGCTGCTAATAATCAGTTGCGTTATGTAGAATATGTGTATGAAAATGATAATATGATTAGTGCAATTGATTATAAAATAAATGTGCTGGAATTATTTGATGAAAGCTGGCATAATATAGCAATCGTTTATGATGTGGAAAATAATAAAGTATTATTGTACGAAGATACAACATTAAAAGATACATTAGTATTAAATGATGCTGGAACTAATGTATTAAAGGATAATGTACCATTAAATTCATTATGTTGTAACTGATGCTAGAAAATCGTTCTATTTAGATGTTGATATTCATGAAATTATAATGTGGAATGTTGTTAAGACAGCAGAAGAAATTGGCGGTGAAGTAGAACTTACTGGCCAAGAGGCTGGTTTAATGAATAATTGGATATTAGATATAAATGATTTAGATACAGAAAATAATATTGTTTTAAATAAGGTTAAAGATCAGCCAGGATTAACAGCTATTAATTTTGATTTATTGAAATCAAAAACATTCTTAGAATTTGATAGTACAAAAAGAAATTATGTAGAAATTACTGAGAATTTAGAAAAGGAACCAAAAACAATATAATTTTAAGCTGAATTTGATAAAAATCCAAATAAACGGCAATTGATCTTCAGTAACTATGTATATAGTTCTCTAAATAAAAATCATGCTGAAAATTACTGGAGCGATGGTGATCTATTTGCAAAAAGTGCAGATGAATATAAGAGTATTGCAGTTATTCTAGATATTCAAACTTTAGCATTATATGCACCTGCAAGTTTCCTTAAACTAACTAGCTGGATCAGGAAGAATTGGGAATTGAATTAGCTATTCACATAGATGATATTGTTAATGAAAGGGATAGTCATAGTCAATGAACAACTGCTAAAAATAGTATGAAGTTATTAGATGGAGTAGTTCCATATGTTTTTTCAGCTGGAAATCATGATGTTATAATTCAAAAAGTTGATGGCGTATGGCATGGGTGTGCTACGTACACCGTTAATGAATCAATATTTCTCATATAGTGAAGTATCAAATCAACCATCGTTTGGTGGAACATATAAAGAAGGTGAAATTGATAATACTTATAGTTATTTTACAATTAACAATGTAGAATTTATGGTAATTTCATTAGAAGAATCTCCACGGTTAGAAGTTCTAGAATGGGCAGATAAAATAACTGTAGAAAACAAAGGTAACAAAGTGATTGTAACAACTTATGAATATCTAAATTTTGATGGAAATTTAATTAATTATGAAATTCAAGATCATTTACCTTTTATAGGCGGTTCAACTAATGGTGAAGAAATGTGGGACTTATATGTAAGAAAATATGAAAATATCGCTGTTGTAATTGCTGGATATATAGGCTTTCCAGATCTTGTATATACAAAAAAAGTTGGAGATAATGGTAATGTTGTAACACAAATTCTTTGTGATACTCAATTTATGGATAGTGATGATTATAATAATGGGTCTAGTCAAGGAGTTGGTATGGTAATGATTTTATCATTTAAAAAAAACTCTGATGAAATCAAAGTAAACTGGTATTCAATAATAAGAAATCAGTTCTATCGTGCTAAAAACCGATACATTGATACAATGGAATTGACTAATAAAAACGATGATAAAGTTTACAAAACAAAATTACAAGCATTATATGATAAATGTTTAACTTTTAATGAAATAGAATATACTCAAGAAAGCTAGGTAGAATTTAAAATTGCATTAGATAATGTTAGTGCAATTCAAGAAGAAGTAGATAATGCAGTAACAGCATTACAAAATGCTAAAGAATTTTAGTAAAAGCTGAAGAAGTAACATAAGCAAAACAGCCTTACAAATAACTGTTGAAATGGCAAATAATGTAACTGAAGAACAGTTGGATAAAGTAGTATTTACAGTAGTAACTGAATTTAATGTAACATTAAATGAGGCTCAAGATATCATAGCTAATGATAAGGCAACTCAAGAACAGGTAGATGCATCATTTGCAAGATTAGCAGCAGCTATGCATATGTTACAGTTCTATAAGGGTGATAAAGCTGAATTAGAAAGTTTGATCACTTCAACAAATGATTTAGTAGAAGGAAACTATACACTTGAATCATGGCAGACATTAGTGGATGCATTAGAGAAAGCAAATACAGTTTTAACAAAAGCACTTGAAGGATTGGAAGTAAATTCAGGAAGTAAAGTAGATACTAGTACACTAGTAAAACCAGGAGATACAACAGTAAGTGTAAAGACTGGGGATGAAACATCATTAGGAATGTTAATGAGTCTAGTAGGATTAAGTGTATTAGGTTTAGTCTATAGTAAAAGAAAAAGGGAAAGTATTTAATAAAATATGAAGAATGAATGTTATGGTTAATCCATATCATTCATTCAGCTTGTTTTTTTGTTTGCTATTAAAGGTTTTTTATATTATTTAATTAGAGGTTTAATAATAAATTTTTAGATAAAATAAAGACAAGTTACTTTTAAGTAACTTGTCTTTGTTATTTTATGATTAAAGGGAGGGGTAGTTTTCTTACTACACTTATATAATAAAACGATTAGGTGAACTCAATGTGAACTATAATATATATTTTTAAATATTTTATTTATAAAAAACTAAGATTGAATCAAATAAAATATATTTTGCTTATTTTCGATCTTTATTATATAATATGATAAGTTTGGAGGTATAAATCATGAATGAAAGCATGTTAGATCGTTTGAAAACAATGGAAAACAGATATGAAGAATTAGGACATATGCTGATGGATCCTGATATTGGAAGTGATATTAAAAAAATGACAGAAGTTACAAAAGAACAGGCGTCATTGCAAGCAGCATATGATTTATATCAGGAGTATAAAGAAATTGAAGCTGGAATTGAAGATGCTAAGGAGTTAGCTAAAGAATCTGATCCAGAAATAAAAGAAATGGCAAAACTTGAATTAGCAGAACTAGAAGAAAAATTTCCAGAAATTATTAAGAAGTTGGAAATTGAGTTAGTCCCAAAAGATCCAAATGATAATAAAGATGTAATTATGGAGATTCGTGGTGCAGCTGGTGGTGATGAAGGTAATATTTTTGCAGGAGACTTATATCGCATGTATGTTAAATATGCTGAATCACAGGGTTGGAAAGTTGAAGTGATGGAAGCAATAGATGCTGAAGCTGGTGGTTATTCATTAATTTCTTTTATGGTTAAAGGTGAAGGTGTATATGGTAAATTAAAATTTGAATCTGGCTCTCATCGTGTTCAACGTGTTCCTAAAACAGAAACTCAGGGGCGTGTTCATACTTCTACAGCAACTGTTTTAGTTATGCCAGAGGTTGAAGAAGTGGATGTTGAAATCAATAAAAATGATTTGAGAATTGATACTTATCGTGCTAGTGGAGCAGGTGGTCAACATATTAATAAAACAGATTCAGCTGTAAGAATTACACATATTCCAACTGGTATTGTTGCAGCTAGTCAAGATGGACGTTCACAACATGATAATAAAGATAAGGCAATGAAAGCATTAATTGCTAGAATCTATGACTACTATCAACAGCAGCAAGATGAGCAGGTTGGAAATGAAAGAAAAAGTAAAGTTGGTTCAGGTGATCGAGCAGAAAAAATTAGAACTTATAATTATCCACAAAATCGTGTGACAGATCATCGAATTGGTTTAACGATTCAACAACTAGATCGAATTATTGAAGGTAAACTTGATGATATTATCACTGCTTTAATAAATGAGGATCAACGCTTAAAAATGGAAGGACAACATTAATGTCAACAGTAAAGGAACTAATTAAATTAGCTGAAAGTAAATTAGATGATTTTAATCAAGATGTTAATGTTGCAAAAGTATTATTTTATCATTTAGCTAATAAACAACCTCATGAATTATATTTAATGTATGATGAAGAAGTAGATCAAGAATTAGAAACTAAATTTTTAGCTGGTATGGAAGAATATTATCGGGGGAGACCAATTCAATATATTAAAGGGGTTGAAACATTTTTTGGTCGTGATTTTAAGGTTAATGAGAATGTTTTGATTCCTCGATATGAAACAGAAGAATTGGTTGAAAATATTTTATATCGTATTGATGATTACTTTGTAGACTATGAGAACATTACTCTTTGTGATGTGGGAACAGGTAGTGGAGCAATTGCTACAAGTTTAGCATTAGAAGAGTCACGTTTAAAAGTTTATGCAACTGATATTTCTAGTGAAGCAGTTGAGGTAGCTAAAGATAATGCAATGAATCTAGGGGCTAATGTGGAGTTTATGATTGGTGATATGTTGCAACCACTCTTAGAAAGAGAAATTAAAGTTGATATTTTTGTTTCTAATCCGCCATATATTCCTCAAGAACAAAAAATTGAGGCAATGGTAAAAGATAATGAGCCTCATATTGCTTTATTTGGTGGAGATGATGGGTTATATTTTTATCGTAAGATTTTTCAAGGAGTAAGAAGTTTGTTAAATGATCGTGCATTATTAGCATTTGAGATGGGTTTTGACCAACGGGAATTAATGGAGGAAGCTTTACAAAAGTATTTTCCTGATGATTCTTATGAAATTATTAAGGATATTAACGGTAAGGATAGAATGTTATTTATTTACCATAATTTGAAATAGTCGTTAAAAAGCTACTTAGATTAAGTAGTTTTTTTAATTTAATATTCATACAAGTAAGAATATATAGATATTAGTCAGTTGAGCATATAAAGTATGCGAAATAAAAAAATCTCCTAACTATATGGGTGGAGTGATAAAGAATATTATGTAATCTGCTGGAAAAGTCATAGTCTTTTGTTGTTTTAGTATATGGCTTGATATAATGAGCTTTAATATTGTTTTTTTTTATTAGTTTCCCTACAAATCTTTTACTAACCTTATGTCCTTCTCTTTGAAGTATCCTGGTTATTTTAGGTGCTCTATATATTTCTTTTGATTCTTTGTGGATTTCCCTGATTCTAACAGCTAGTTTGGCTTTTCTTATCTTTTGGTTACATAGTTTTCTTTTAAGATAGTCATAATATCCTGATTTACTGATATACAGTTTTTCAAGCATACTGATAACTGAAGCTGCAGGATCAGTTTCAGATTTTTTCTTAACCTGATTATACAGTTCATGCCAGGTTAATTCCCTAGTATGCCAATAGCCTTTTTTAGGACATCCAAAGCATCCTTTGTATCTTTAAGTTCTTTTTTCAGTCTGGCAATTTCTTTAGCTTTATCACTTGAATAATTGCCACTGCCTCTGGAATTAATTGTACCGTTATTATTTTTAGCATCTTTAAGCCACTTATGGACAAGTACTGTCAGCCACCCCAACCTGTTTGGCAACAGCGACCTTGGAAGCATCAGGGTGCTGGAGTACATAGTCAACAATCCCTGTTTAAATTCATCTGTAAATGCTGGTTTATTCATAATCATATACCTCTTACATTTCTTATAATCAACCTATGACATTGTACCACAGGATTGCTAATTCTCATATTTACCTGGTACAGTTTTTGTTCTAGCATCAATGATCAATTATTTCTTCAAACTCATCTTTGTTTATTGTTTTACGAATAATTTCTTTATGATTAGTTAAAATATTATTGTTTGTTAAAGGAGATTTTAAAGTATAGTGGTCGTCTATTGCTATGATTTGATAAATATGATTGGCTTGATTACATAATCATTTATATTACATATTATTTTGTCCTTTTTTTACTTTAATATTTTTAATAATAAGTGGAAGCATTTTTCTGCTGTTTCAAGTAAATACATATCTTGAGCATGAAATTTCTTTCCCTTTTTTATTTTTTCCTACCTGTTTAAATAAAATGTTTTAATTGATTTATAAATTTCGTTTTCTGTTAAGATTTTACGCATTTTTGCTAACGATAATTCACTGTTCAGGGGAACGAGAATATTCATTTTATTGCTTGAAGATATTAGAAGATGAAAATCTTTTTCTTGATTACTTATCGTTCTTGTAATAATATCTGTTGTCTTACATATTCCTTTGCTGTCAGATTAACATTTTCACTAAATATATATATTTGATCTCCACAATAATAAAAACGTATAGCTGCAATTGGTTTTATGTTCTTGCAAACTACATGTTATAACATTTTAAAATGAATATTTTATATACAGATTTTGTGTTTTATATTATGAGTTTGTTATAAAAGACTAACTTTTTTATTGAGAATATCTTTTGATAATGTTAAAGTAAGTTAGACGCTTATAACAAAGGAGGTTAAGATGAAATATTTATATTTTGCTTTGGGAATAGTATTTATGTTGATTGGAATGATTGGTGTTGTATTACCCATTTTACCTACAACCCCTTTTCTTTTAACAGCACTGTTCTTTTTTACTAAGAGTTCTTCACGTGCTAAGATTTGGTTTGAAGGAACTAAGTTATATCAAAATCATTTAAATGATTTTGTTACTAGAAGAGCGATGACATTACAGACTAAGGTAATGTTATTATCTTTTGCAAGTACAATGTTATTAATTGCATTTTTAATGATGAATAATATTTATGGAAGGATAATGATTGTTTTATTAGTGATATTTAAATATTATTATTTTATATTTCATATTAAAACAATTAGAGAAGTAGATAATGATTAATAAAAGGCTGGTTAGCTATTTAAAAGAAGATAAAAAGTATGTATATTTACAAGTATTAATGCAGTGGTTGGGACTTATAGCTCAAATTATTATTATTGTAATTATAGCTGGTATGGTAAATGAACTTTATAGTAAGGGTAAGATAAATTACTTTTTTATAAAGATTGTCATAATTGTAGTTTTAATTTTAATAAAAGGATATTTTGGGAAATTAGTTTCAGTGTATTCTTTTAAAGCAGGTAAAAATATAAAAGTAAAGCTTAGATGTGATATTTATAAAAAGGTTTTATTATTAAATAATCATTACAATAAAATAATTAGCACGGCTTCACTTACGCAGTTAATGAGTGAAGGAGTAGAACAGTTAGAAATTTATTTTGGTAAATATTTACCACAGTTCTTTTATAGTATGATAGCACCAGTAACATTGTTTATTGTATTAGGACAAGTGGAATTTAAAGGGGCATTAGTGCTTTTTATTTGTGTTCCTTTGATTCCTATGTCAATTGTGTTAGTACAGAAGTTTGCTAAAAGACTATTAAGTAAATATTGGGGGTTATATGGGAATTTAGCAGAACGTTTTTTAGATAATGTTCGGGGTTTGACAACTTTAAAGGGGTATCGAGGTGATTCATTTAAACATGTTGAAATGAATGAGGAAGCTCAACGGTTTAGAAATGTTACAATGAAAGTTTTAGTAATGCAGTTGAATTCAATTAGTATTATGGATTTGGTGGCTTATGGTGGGGCAGCACTTGGAATTATAATTTCATTGTATAACTATCAGGTAGGTTCAATTAATCTAGGTCAAACATTTATGATGATTATATTATCGGCTGAATATTTCATTCCACTTAGACTGTTAGGATCTTTTTTTCATATTGCGATGAATGGTAATGCTGCAAGTGAAAAAATTTTTAGATTGTTAGATGTATCAATTACGGATGATAAGGAACTAGAGATTGGTGATATTAATAAAATTGAAATTAGAGACTTGTCATTTGGGTATGATGAAAAGATTGTTTTAAAAGATGTTAGTTTAAAAATTAACCAGCCTGGAATTTATGGTATAGTTGGAAGCTCTGGTAGTGGAAAGAGTACGATTGCAAAACTGTTAATGGGTTATTATGATAATTATCAGGGGAAATTAGCTTATAATAATAAACAAATAAATGAAATTAAACATACTAGCTTAATGAAACAAATAACGATGGTTGAACATGATCCATATATCTTTGTAGGAACTGTACGTTCAAATTTATTAGATGGTAATTGTAATAGTGATGATACAATGATGATAGATGTATTAAAAAAAGTAAATTTATGGAATTATTTTGAAGGAATAAATGGGTTAGATAGTGAAATTGAAGAACGTGGCAATAATTTATCAGGTGGTCAAAAACAGCGACTAAGTATTGCCAGAGCATTATTACATGATACAAAGGTGTATATTTTTGATGAAGCAACATCAAATATTGATATTGAAAGTGAAGAAATTATCATGAGGCTAATTTATCAGATGCAGGATGAAAAAATTGTTATCTTAATTAGTCATCGTCTAGCAAGTGTTGAAAATTCTAAATGTAATTATGTTTTTAGTCATGGAAAGCTAATTGGTTTTGATAGTCATGATAAATTGATGAAAGATAATAAGGAATATCGAAATTTAGTTAATACTCAAAAAGAAATTGAAAATTATGGAGGTAATACAAGTGAAAAAACGTAGTAATTTAAAGGTTGTAATTAGCTTGATTGCTCTAGTGAAATCAATGATATTAATTATGATATTAGCTATTTTTCTTGGGGTAATTGGATATCTAGCAGCGATATTTTTAACAATTATTGCTGGTGAAATAGTAATTAAAATAATAAATAAAGAAACTTTTACTAGTTTATTGTATATTTTAATTGCATGTGGTATTTTGCGTGGATTTTTGCGGTATGGGGAACAATGGTGTAACCATTTTATCGCATTTAAATTACTAGCGATGATAAGAGATATTGTATTTGGAAAATTAAGGAAGCTGGCACCAGCTAAACTAGATGGTAAAGATCAAGGAAATTTAGTTACAATGATTACTAGCGATGTGGAATTATTAGAGGTGTTTTATGCTCATACAATTTCACCAGTTATAATTGCTTTGATTGTTTCAATTATTATGATTATTTATTTAGGGCAATTTCATATAGTTTTAGCATTATTAGCTACTGCAGCATATTTATTCATTGGGATATTTATTCCATTTGTTGTTGGTAAGGTTTCTGGTAACAAAGGATTGGATTATCGAAATACTTATGGTAAATATACTAGTTATATTTTGGAGTCAATTCATGGATTGAGAATCATTGATCAATTTTTATGTGGCGATAAACGTTTAAATGAGATTGAAAGAAAGAGTGAATTATTAAATAGCCAAAATGAAGAATTAAAAGATTTAGAAGGACAGTATCGAATGATGGGGGATATTTGTGTTAGTTTTTTTTCATTAGCAATGTTTATTTTGGGTTATTATTTATATCTTTACCAGTTAATTGATTTTAAAGGAGTTTTGATTAGTACGATTGCTTTGATGTCTTCATTTGGACCAGTATTAGCTTTATCATCATTAGCTCACAATCTAGTAATTACTTTTGCTAGTGGGAATCGGGTACTTGATTTATTAGATGAAAAACCTCAGGTTGAAGAAGTTGTTAATGGATATCAAGGTGATTTAGGAATAATTGAATTAAAAAATTTATCATTTAAATATGAAGAAGAAATAATCCTGGATAATATTGATTTAGTAATTAGGCCTGGAGAAATTATTGGAATTGAGGGGCGTAGTGGCAGTGGTAAAACGACATTATTGAAGCTGTTAATGCGTTTTTATGATTCAAGTAGTGGTGAAATTTTGATAGATGGTCATAATTTAAAGTCCTGGCAAAGTGATTCATTGGCTAAACTTATTAGCTATGTTACCCAAGATACTTATATTTTTAATGATACTATTATTAATAATATTAAATTGGGAATGGAGGCTAGTGATAAAGAAGTGATGGAAGCTTGTAAAAAGGCTAATTTACATGAATTTATTATTAGTTTAAAAGAGGGTTATGAAACAATGATTGGTAGCCTTTATCAGTCATTATCAGGAGGACAGCTGCAAAGGCTATCATTAGCACGAGCATTTTTGCATGATTCACCATTAATTTTATTAGATGAGCCAACTAGTAATTTGGATAGTTTAAATGAAGCACTAGTTTTAAAGTCGTTGAATGATAATCGTGATGGTAAGACAATTATTTTAGTTAGTCATCGACCATCATCGTTAAAAATTTGTGATAGAATAATTAGAATTGAACAGGGCAGGCAAAGTTAATGACAACTGAAAAAGAACTATTAGAATTGATGATTTCAATATATGAAAATGATCATCATCAAGATTTAAGTAAATTAAAAGAATATGCATTTAAAAGGATTGACTGTTGTCCTCGTAAAAAAGAAAAAACTTTTTGTTCTTCTTGTCCAATCCATTGTTATAAAAAAATATATCGTGAGCAGATAAGAGAGGTAATGAAGTACTCAGGAAAGAGAATGTTATTTAAACACCCTATCATAACTATAAAACATTTAATAAATACAATTAAATATGCTATAAAAAACTAAAATAATTATTTAGTTTGTGTTATGATAATTAACAGAGAGGTGGCTAAATGAAGAGTATTGAAACCCAACGTTTAATAATTAGAGAATTAGATATGTCTGATGCTAAACGTTTAAGTGAGTATCGTAATAAAAGAGAAGTGGCGTATTATCAATCATGGTGGCGATATTCATATAATAAAGCTGTTAAAAGAATCGAATATTGTTTAGCACATCCTTTTGATGGTACAAAAGGAAGTTATCAACTAGGAGTAGTTTTAAAGAAAAATAATTATTTGATAGGTGATTATTTTTTAGAGGTAATTGAACCAGCTTCTGTAACAGTTGGTTATACTTTTGATAGTGACTTTTGGCATTTTGGGTATGCAACAGAATCATTTAAAGTATTGCTTGATATACTTAAAAATGAATATAAATTTAAAAGAGTTTTTGCTCATGTTTATAGTGATAATTTTCGTTCAATTAGATTATTAGAAAGAATGGGATTTATCCAATATGAAAAATCTATTGTAATGGGGGATATAGGATTTAAATTAGATTTATAATATAAGATTAGGTTATAAAAACGTTAATTATTTTAGTTTAACGTTTTTTTATTAGTAAATTGTATGTTGCTGTTTACATGAATAATTAGCAGCTATGTAATATTCTTTTGCTGTCTTAATACTAGGTTATTTTGTTAGTATGTTTTTTTGGAATGCAACTCTACTACATTTATTAGATATAATATATATCCTATTAGAAGTTATCTATTATATAATGGTAATTGTCTATACTTAAATTTTTTTAAAGAAAAAGACAATTATTTTTGGAATAAATGAATTGTCTTTCTTTTTAAAGAATGAGGTTTACTATCACTTGTCATATGTTTACTTTAAAAATTTCATTACTTCTTCTAAAGATAGTTTTCCTAATGTAAATTGCTCTAATGCC
>OFGM01000589.1_pt1 | contig 31634 bp, 26 predicted proteins | sample 1521741 | NCBI WGS metagenome assembly OFGM01 (sample SAMEA3504079, study PRJEB24116) | mouse gut metagenome | biome: mouse gut; feature: mouse-associated habitat; material: faeces | place: Denmark | collected 2011
ATCTCCGCTATGCTCCGATGTACCCGGTTACTGATAAATCGGCGACCTGACGGGCGCCTTTATCCTAAAATAAACAGCATTGGGACGCTATAAAACGCGTCCCAATGCTGTTTATTTAGGATGTGGCCGTGTTGCTAAGCGCGCGGTCTGATAAAATCAAGTTTAGCGAAACCTTTCGGTTTAGTTGTTCTCCGGGCGGAGTTTGCGCACGGTGACTGCGGTCTGCCACATTTCGCTTTCGCGGAGTGCCTTGAGCTCTTTCTCCAGGCCTACGCGGTAGTCAGGCTTGGAGTTGGCGTCGATTGAGATCTGAGCCTCGTTGCCGGTCTTCACGCTGTTGTAAAGCTTCTCGACCACGGGCTTGATGGCGTCGTGGAACGGACCCATCCAGTCCAGTGCGCCTCGCTGCGCGGTGGTAGAGCAGTTGGCATACATCCAGTCCATACCGTTCTTTGCGAAGAGGGGCATGAGCGACTGTGTAAGTTCCTCTACTGTCTCGTTGAAAGCCTCGGAGGGGGTGTGGCCGTTTTCGCGGAGCACTTCATACTGTGCCAGCAGCAGACCCTGGATTGCGCCCATGAGCGAACCGCGTTCGCCGGTGAGGTCGGAAGTAGCCTCGCGCTGGAAAGTGGTCTCGAACAGGTAGCCCGAACCGATACCGATGCCGAGTGCGATGGTGCGCTCCACGGCGCGGCCGGTGTAGTCCTGATAGATAGCGTACGACGAGTTAAGGCCGCGGCCTTCGAGGAACATGGTGCGGAGCGATGTGCCCGAGCCTTTGGGGGCAACCATAATCACGTCGATGTCGGCGGGAGGAACCACGCCCGTACGGTCGCTCCAGGTGATGGCGAAACCGTGCGAGAAGTAGAGGGCTTTGCCTTTGGTAAGATATTTTTTAAGTGTAGGCCATACCGACATTACGGCTGCATCGGAGAGAAGGCACATCACGATGGTGGCACGCTCGGCGGCTTCCTCGATTGAGAAAAGAGTCTCGCCGGGCACCCATCCGTCGGCTACAGCCTTATCGAAAGTCTTGCCTGCGCGCTGGCCAACGATGACGTTGAATCCGTTGTCACGGAGGTTCATGCTCTGGCCGGGGCCCTGCACGCCATAACCTATCACTGCGATTGTTTCATTCTTGAGCACTTCGCGTGCTTTCTCGAGGGGGAATTCGTCGCGTACAACGACTGTTTCTTCCACGCCTCCAAAATTCATTTTTGCCATGATTAAAGCAATTATTATTGGTTCTTAAATATTGTACCTTTTATTTTACTGATTGCAAATATACACAAATTTTGCGAAATAACTTGCAATTTGCGATAAATATTTTAATTTTTTCTTTAAATTGTAGCCACAGCAGCTATAATAGCTATATAGCTACCTAATTGCGGCACTTCAGGGCATCAGCTTTACCTCTACGCCGTCGACAACCGCGATTACCGGCCGGCATTTGACCTGCAATATTGCCGACGCGCCATCATAAAGGCAGCGCCCGTCAACCGAAAACAGTTTTGCCCGCGCGCCGCTGACCGTTATCTCGCCGGGTGCTGATACCCATGCTCCCGGCCTTTCGTATGTCACGTTGCCGACCGACGCGTCGCCCGCTTGCCGCAATGTAATGCGGTCGAGAAACAGCTTGCGGTTCGACCGTCCGTTATCATAGTTTATCATTACCCTGACCGTGGGAGAAGGCATTGGAGCGTCAAAACTTATATCGCAGACGTCATATCCGGCCTCCGTGAGCGTTGCGGTGCGCATGCCGGCGACAGTCCCGTCGGAGGCAAGCAACGATACACTTACCGCCGCGCCTGAGTAATAACGTTCATTATTATACTCGGCCATCGTCAGCGATACGGCAAGAGGAGCATTCTGACTGACCGTTACCGGAGGCGTCGTAAGTGTGACCGGAGTGAGTGACGGCGCGAACACGAAATTGCCGGCGCACATCCCGATGGCCGACGCATTCCAGCCCGCAGAGGCCGTTACGTCGCCGATATCTCCGCTATATAATATATTGTCCATCGACCCCGCGGTGCACCCGTCGAAATCCTCGTCGAGAATGACCACATCCGGCGCCCCGCCCTCATCATATACAATCTGCGCCGCGCAATCGATTGCTGCCGAGAGCAGCATCGCCGCAGTGACTATAACAGTAGCTCGCAGATATAACGTCATGGCTGAAATCTTTTGCTGTCGCGACCTCAGCGGGTAGCGGGAATTATAGGAAGACTGCGCGGGCAGAACTTGATACGGGCACGGGTGCACACTACTCCGTCGCGAGCAATCTCGACATCCTGTGTCTCCTCGTCGCCTTTACAGCGTACCTCGACAACGTCTTCGAAATGTGCCTCGCTGTGATATGATATGTCGAAACGGCTCACACGGTTGAGGTCGTAGTGGTTCACACCCCATCGGTCGAGAATAAACTGTATGTAGCGCGTGGAGTTGACATGACGGTTGAAATCTATATCGGAGTACTGGAACTTATACATCGTCACATGGTCGGGTATGCCGAGCGGCCCCAGACGCGGATGACGCTCGATGGGGCATTTGCGCTCGCTCGGAGTAATCTTGTCGAGCAACGGCGAAAGGTCGGCCGGACGGCGCGTGACAATATTTATCGCCACCCATGTGAGACGTCCGTAGCCTATTACATCGCCGCTGTCATCGCGCAGCTCCACGATGCGCTCCGAAAAATGGCGGTTGAGATCCTCGACCCAGGTGATGAGACTGTATGGCTTGTTGATGGAGGGAAACCGCGACAGTTCGATACTCAGCCTTGACAGGACCCACGCGTTGTTATCCTTAAGCAGATGCTCGTAACCTACCCCCAGTGCCGACGCATGGGCAGTGGATATATCGATAAGCCGCTGTGCGAGAAGCGGCAGAGAGATTTCCTGCTGCGCGTTGCACTCCGCAGCACTCAAAAAATAGTCTACTTTATATTCCGTCAGGTTATTGTCCATTTAATAAGTAACTGTTCAAAATTATTTGTTGTATAATCGGCATGCGGTAATCAATGCCAAATATACAACAAATTTAATTAAATTTTGGATATATCGTTAAATGAGCAATTATTCGGCAGGAAATTTATCGGGATGGAGACGTGCCTGCTGCTCGATATAGTTCGACACATGCTCGATGGGCGACTTCGTCACCGTGACACGCCCCGAGCGCACGAACTGGCGTATGTCGTAGCGCTTGAGCTCCTCGAACAGGGCTTCGGTCTCGTCGTTGTGGCCGGTCTTCTCAAGGATTGTATATTCGGGGGTTATATCAAGTATGCGGGCGCCGTGATGGCGTATGATATTCTCCAGATTACTCTCAATCAGCAGTTTGTCGGTAGGCACCTTGTAGAGCGCCACCTCCTGGTACACGATTTCGTCGTCGGTGTGGAGGAACGCCTTTATCACGTCTATGCGTTTCTCGATCTGCTGTACCACCTTTTCCATCTGCCGGCGGTCGCCGTAGGCGGTGAATGTCAGCTTGTGCACGCCGGGGATAGAGGTCGGGCTGGCCGAGATGCTTTCGAGATTGATACAGCGGCGCGTGAAAATGATGGTCACCTGATTGAGCACGCCGACATTGTTTTCGGAAAATACCGAAATGGTAAATAACTGTTTGTCCATGACTTCTTACAACTACAACTTAAACATCTCGTTTTCGTTTATCATCATCTCGTCAACGGCGGCACCGAGCGGTATCATCGGGAATATCATGTCGGCGGGGTCGATATTGACATTGAGCAGGTAGGCATGCTCGCTTCTGACCATGCGGTCGATGGCGTCGTCGAGCTGCCGGCGCTCGGTGACGTTCTCCCCTTTTATGCCGTAGGCGGCACAGATGGCCACGAAGTCGGGGTTGACCATCGGGGTCTGCGAGAAGCGGCCGTTGTAGAACAGCTGCTGCCACTGGCGCACGTTGCCGAGGAAGTTGTTGTTGAGCAGCACTATTTTCACTGCCGTTCCGTATTCGAGTATCGTGCCGAGCTCCTGTATGGTCATCTGGAAACCGCCGTCGCCCACAAACAGCACTACCTGGCGGTCGGGACATCCCATCTTGGCACCGATGGCTGCCGGAAGACCGAAGCCCATCGTGCCCAGGCCGCCCGATGTGAGGAGCGAACGCGGCTCGGTGAAGCGGAAATAGCGCGAGCCGAACATCTGGTTCTGCCCCACGTCGGTCACGCCGATTGCCCGGTCGTGGAACGCGCGGCTTACGCGGTCAACCACCTCGCCCATCTTCATCATACCATCTCCGGGATGCACTTCGGGATTGATTACCTTCTCCGTCTCGACCTTCTCGCATGGCGTGAATGAGTCGAGCCACTCTGCATGGCGGGCACAGTTGATTTTGGGAAGAAGCGCCTCAAGGGCCTGACGCGCGTCGGCATGTATGGTGAGCGCGGCTCTGACATTCTTGTTGAACTCCGACGAGTCGATGTCGATATGTATTATCTTGGCCTGGGGGGCGTAACGGTCGAGACGGCCCGTCACGCGGTCGTCGAATCGCATGCCTATCGCCAGTATCACATCGGCGCGGTTGGTATTGTAGTTGGGACCGATATTGCCGTGCATGCCGAGCATGCCTTTATAAAGCGGGTGGTCCGACGGCATTGTCGACAGGCCGAGCAACGTGGCGGCCACGGGTATGTCGGCCTTCTCGGCAAGCATCTGCAGCTCCTTTTCGGCGCCGGCTATCATCACGCCGTGACCCGATATTATCATCGGGCGTTCCGCATGGTTGAGCAGACGCGCGGCCTCGGAGATGTCGGCCGAATTGATTTCAGGCACGGGGATATATGAGCGGATGTAGTCGCACGTCTGGTGCGCCCACTCCAGCATGCCTACCTGCGCGTCCTTGGCTATATCGAGCACCACGGGACCGGGACGGCCGTTGTTGGCTATATAGAACGCACGCGCCACTGCGGCGGGTATGTCCTCGGCGCGGCGTATCTGCACCGCCCATTTCGTGACGGGATGCACGATGCCTACCACGTCGGTCTCCTGAAATGCATCGCTGCCGAGCAGCGACGAGGCCACCTGTCCGGTGATGACAACGAGCGGCGTAGAGTCCATCAGCGCGTCCGACAGGCCGGTGATCACGTTGGTTGCGGCCGGGCCCGAAGTGACGATTACGACACCCGTCTTGCCCGTGGCCCGCGCATAGCCCTGCGCGGCGTGGGTGGCACCCTGCTCGTGGCGTACCAGTATATGCTTCAGTTGCGAAGTGTAGTCATAGAGCTTGTCGTAGACCGGTATGATTGCTCCGCCGGGATACCCGAACACCGTATCCACCCCCTCGCAGATGAGGGATTTGATAAGTGCTTCTGCTCCGTTAATCTTGTTGCTCATATATATAATATCTTTTTTACCTTAATTATATCTGTGTGTCGGCGAGTGGTTGATTACTGTCTTACTCCACCCTTGTCAGCCGATGTGACGGCGGCCGCATAGTTGCGGAGCGCTTTCGACACGACCCTGTCGCGTCCGCGCGGAGTGAAAGCGTCGCTGCCGAATGCCTCCTCGGCCACACGGCGTGCCGCAAGCTCCTCGTCGGATATATCCACACGGATCGTACGTGCGGGGATGTCTATCTCGATGAAATCACCGTCGCGCACCAGACCGATATTGCCGCCGGCCGCCGCCTCGGGCGATATGTGGCCGATGGAGAGTCCGGATGTGCCGCCGGAGAACCGTCCGTCGGTGATGAGGGCGCACTCTTTGCCGAGGTGCTTCGCCTTGATGTAGCTCGTGGGATAGAGCATCTCCTGCATGCCGGGGCCTCCCTTGGGGCCTTCGTAGGTGATTACCACCACGTCGCCCGCCACAACCTTGTCGCCGAGGATTCCTTCCACGGCTTCGTCCTGCGAGCGGAACACCTTGGCCGGGCCACGGAAACGGAATATGCTCTCGTCGACTCCGGCCGTCTTGACAACGCAGCCGTCGAGTGCTATGTTTCCTTTGAGCACCGCCAGTCCGCCGTCCTTCACGTAGGCATGCTCCACATCGCGTATGCAGCCGTTGGCGCGGTCGCTGTCAAGACTCGAATAGTATGACATCTGCGAGCCGAGCACGAGGTTTTTGGTCTCGCCGGGAGCCGAGCGCCAGAGTTCGTCGGCGGCATCGTCGAAATGCTTCCCTTCGATGGCATAGCGGTCGATGGCCTCGCCGAGCGTAAGCCCGTCGACACGTTTGACCGAGGTATCCACCAGGCCGGCGTCGGCAAGCTGCTTCATAATCGACAGGATACCGCCTGCGCGGTTCACATCCTGTATATGGTAGTGGGAGTTGGGCGCCACCTTGCACAGCACGGGCGTCTTGCGCGAAAGGGCGTCGATGTCGTCCATCTTGAAATCGGCGCCGGCCTCGTTGGCCACCGCAAGCAGGTGGAGCACGGTGTTGGTCGAGCCGCCCATAGCGATGTCAAGGGTCATGGCGTTGAGGATAGCCTGACGCGAGGCTATTGAGCGGGGAAGCACCGACGTGTCGTCCTTCTCGTAGAACGCGTAGGTATTCTCGACTATCTTTTTAGCGGCCTTCTTGAACAGCTCACGGCGGTTGATATGCGTGGCAACTACGGTACCGTTGCCCGGGAGCGCCAGACCGATGGCCTCGTTGAGCGAGTTCATCGAGTTGGCGGTGAACATGCCTGAGCAAGAGCCGCAGGTGGGGCATCCGCGGCGCTCGAGTTCGGCCACCGTGGCGTCGTCGACCGAAGTGTCGGCCGAATCGATCATGATATCGATAAGGTCGAGGGCACGGTCGCCGAGACGTCCGGCCTCCATCGGGCCGCCACTCACGAATATCGCGGGGATATTGAGCCGCATCGCAGCCATCAGCATGCCCGGTGTCACCTTGTCGCAGTTCGATATGCACACCATAGCGTCAGCCTTGTGGGCGTTGACCATATACTCCACCGAGTCGGCGATAAGGTCGCGCGACGGCAGCGAGTAAAGCATACCGTCGTGCCCCATGGCTATACCGTCGTCAATGGCGATGGTATTGAATTCGGCGGCGAAACAGCCGAGCTTCTCGATTTCCTCTTTTACCACCTGACCGATTTCATGCAGGTGCGTGTGTCCGGGGACAAACTGTGTGAACGAATTTACGATAGCTATAATCGGCTTGCCGATCTGCTCCTCTTTCATACCATTTGCGCGCCATAGGGCACGTGCTCCGGCCATTCGGCGGCCCGATGTGCTTGTCGCGCTTCTTAACGGTGTAGGCATATTGATGTTGTTTTTATTAATTACAATTAATATCGCTTTAGTCCGATAACAGAAACAAAAACATGTTGTTCAACATAGTTTTTTATCAGAATTTCGCAAATTTATTCAAAAACGACCGTATAAACAAATAATTGCACACATTTTTGCCCAATATGCAACTAATTTCTCATTTTCACCCCAAAAAATATCACAGATGCTGCCGCCGGACTGACATGCCCGCGTGTGCCCGGCACGTCATGCTTCCGCCGGCAGGACTATAAATAGATGCCCTCAGTCTACAAAAAATAGAAGTTTTTTAAGTATTTTTGCATAGTCATTCGTCAGTAATTTGCCGCCGGCATATACCGACACCATAACCGCAAAATAAGAAGAACGTGAGAGCCAGGACACTGAGTTTGATATTAGCCCTAATATGCACCTTTTCGGTCAAGGCTATAAGCTTTGACCTCGACTCCATCGCGGCGATGGGGCGGTTTCCGCGTTTCTGTGTCAACACCTACCGGTGGGGCGACAAGTTCTTCAACGGTTATGACACCACATACGTCGAGGGTACGGGATATAAATGGAACGTCAAGCTGCGCACCGAGTCGTGGACCGACTACTATAACCTGCATTTCGAGAACGACACCGAGATGTCGATGATATCAAATCCCTCGACTTCGGTCGGTCTCTATCTCACTTACATGGCCGTGTCGCTCGGATACGACATGAACGTGTCGAAATACTTCAACGGGCATGAGGAAGCGCGGCGCCGGTGGAATTTCGGATTCAACTGCATGCTGTTCTCGGCCAACCTCTATTTCCTGCAGAACGATGTGGGCACACATATCTCGACGCTCCGGCAGTCAGGCAAGGACACTTTTCACCCCGACATAGAGTACAAAGGCATCGACAACACCTCATGGGGATTTGACCTCGCCTACTTCTTCACCCACCGGCGCTACTCCCACGCGGCTGCATTCAATTTCTCCCGCATACAGAAACGCTCGGGCGGCTCATTCTTTGCCGGCTTCTCCTTCAACCGGGTGAAATACAACTTCGACTTCAACAACCTGCCCGACGACATCAGTTCCACTCTTCCACCCGACCTGCCCGACAACCGTTACAGCGTGAATGCCAGCAACTATATCCTGTCGGGCGGCTACGGGTTCAACTGGGTCTTTGCACGGCACTGGCTCATGGGTGTATCATGCACCCTGATGGCGGGGCTTTCCGACGGATATTACGAAGACACCACCAACAAAAAGACTACATTTTCGGCAATGAACCGCGGCGAGCTGTCGGTGATATGGAACAACAAGCATTGGTTTGCCGGTGTGATAGGCAACGTACGTCTGGGCATGCTGCGCGACCACAAGCGCTCGCTCCTATCTTCGGTCATCAATATGGAAGTGTCGCTCGGCTACCGCTTCAATCTGTGGTAATGCCAAATCGGCAATATATGCGTGCCGTAAAAAATAAATTTGCTATCTTTGCCGTTAATATAGTTGATACATCAACTACCGATACTATAACGAGATGAAAAGACTGATATATATTGTCTGCGCTATTGTGGCATGCGCCGCGCTCGCAGGTTGCGGAGGCCCCAAACTCGCCACCGCCAACGAGCAATATTACCGCGGCGAGTACAACGACGCCGCCAAGACCTACCGCAAAATCTACAACAAGCTCACCAAGCCCGACGAACGAGCCCTACGCGGAGAAGTGGCATGGAAGATGGGTCTGTGCCATCGCGAACTCAACCAGTCGGCTCGTGCCGCGGCTGCATTCCAGAACGCCATACGTTATAAATACCCCGACTCGCTCGCCCAGCTTTATCTTGCCGAGGCGCTCCATGCCGAAGGGAAATATCCGCAGGCCATAAAAGCATACGAGGAATATCTCGCTATGGTGCCCGATTCAAGGACTGCACGCAACGGACTCGACGGCGCCACGATGGCCAACAGCACCCGCGGCGAGCGCACACGATACGTCGTGCGCCAGCACAAGCTGTTCAATTCACGCCGTTCCGACTATGCCCCGATGTACGCTCCGGGCGAGACCGACATACTCTACTTCACCACCACCAACGAGCATGTCAACGGTACCAAGAAATCTGAAATCACCGGCATGAAGAAAGGCGACATCTGGATGTCGCGCAAAAACGAACGCGGCGAGTGGCTCCGTCCCGAAGCCGTAGAGGGAGAGCTTAACACCGAGTTTGACGAAGGCATCATATCATTCTCGCCCGACGGTTCGCTGATGTATCTTACCCGAGCCCGTCGCGAACCCAATGCCCCCACTTCGGTGGAGATATTCACATCATCCCGCTCCGATGCCAAATGGAGCGCGCCGCAGAAACTCGAAATCACGGCCGACACCATCTCGGTATACGCCCACCCGGCAGTGTCGCCCGACGGCAACTACCTCTACTTCACCTCCGACATGCCCGGTGGCGAAGGTGGCCGCGACATCTGGCGCATCAACCTCAAGGACCAGGTCGGTTCGCTCGAAAACCTCGGAAAATGGATTAACACCCCCGGCGACGAGATGTTCCCCTACATGCGCACCGACTCCGTCATGTATTTCGCCTCCGACGGCCATCCCGGCTACGGCGGCCTCGACATATTCCGCGCCGAGCTTACCAAATCAGGCGGCTGGAAGGTGGAGAACATGGGACGCCCCGTCAACTCCCCCGCCGACGATTTCGGCATCACGTTCGAGCCGGGCGCCGAACGCGGATTCCTGTCGTCAAACCGCGACGACGCCCGCGGCTACGACCACATATTCTCGTTTGAGTTGCCCGAACTACAGATATGGATTTCTGGCTGGGTGCTCGACCGCGACGATGAGCCTGTGCCCAATGCCGTGATACGCATCGTAGGCAACGACGGCTCCAACCAGAAAGAGATTGCACGCAACGACGGCTCCTTCCGTTTCCCGCTCTCGCGCGGCGTAAGCTACGTGATGCTTGCCGGCGCCAAAGGCTATCTCAACGCCAAGCAGGAATTCACATCCGACACTGCCGAGGAAGACGCCGAATACAGCGTGGATTTCATTCTGGCGTCAATCAACAAGCCCGTGGTAATCGACAACATATTCTACGATTTCGACAAGGCGTCGCTGCGTCCCGAGTCGAAAGCCGCTCTCGACGAGATGGCACAGGTGATGCGCGACAACCCCAACATCACCATCGAGATGGCCTCGCACACCGACCGCAAAGGCTCCGACGAATACAACCTCGCGCTCTCCGAACGCCGTGCGAAGTCGGTAATCGACTACCTCATATCGGTAGGAATAGCGCCTGACCGCCTGCAGCATATCGGCTACGGCGAGTCACGGCCCAAGACCATCACCAAGCGCCTCGCCAAAGAGTACCCTCAATTCCCCGAAGGAACCGTCCTCGATGAGAAATACATCGAGACACTCCCGGAAGCCGATCAGGAAGCCGCCGACCAGATAAACCGCCGCACGGAGTTCCAGGTGCTCTCCATCGACTACAATATGTTCTGAAACAACTACTGAAAAAGTATACCTATAAAGCGATTGGTCATGAAATGGCGTACCGAAATATCAGTGCCGCGGCTTGACGTGGAAATAAATCACGCCACGTCAATGATAATGTTGGGCTCATGCTTCACCGACGAGATAGGCATGCGCCTGCGCCGTCAGCTTTTCGACGCCGAAGTAAACCCTTCGGGCATTCTGTTCAATCCCGAAAGCATAGCCGACACCATAACCGACGCGCTCGACGACCGGCGTTTCACCGCCGAAGAACTGTTTGAGGTCGACGGCACATGGCGCACGCTGCGGCGCCACTCGCGATTCTCGCTCCCCGACCGCGACGCCACTCTTCGCCTGCTCAATTCGAGCCTCGACACGACACGTCGCCGACTGCTGTCGGCCGACCTGCTTATTGTGACCTTCGGTTCGGCAATCGTCCACCGTCATATCCCGTCGGGGAACGTGGCAGCCAACTGCCACAAGCAGCCGGCATCCCTTTTCTCGGTTGAAGGTATCGGCGTTGACGACATAATATCGCGCTGGCGCTCTTTGCTCGACCGGCTTTTCACCCTCAACCCCGCGCTCAAAGTAATATTTACCGTAAGCCCGGTGCGGCATGTCGGCTACGGACTGCAGCGTGACCGTCTGTCAAAATCCACACTCATAGTTGCCGCCAATCAGCTCGCCGGCGATCGTGTGAGCTACTTTCCTTCATACGAAATTCTGGTCGACGACCTGCGCGACTACCGCTGGTATGCCGAGGATATGGTGCACCCTTCCCCTGCGGCAGCCGACTACGTCTACGATATTTTCCGTCAGTCGCTCATGACTCCCGATACCATTGCGCGCGCCGACAAATGGGGCCGGCTGACACGGCGCATGGAGCACCGCCACTCGTCGCCGCAGGCCGAAGCTACGTTCAGAGAGCAGACCATTGCCATGGCACAGGAGCTGGCAGGTGCCGACGATGCATTGTTTCAACGATTTATATCTCTAAAGTAATGAAAATAAATATATCCGATATAGCTGCGCTTTTCAGTCAACAAGCGCAATATCCCTGCATCATTGAGGAACTGCTCATTGACAGCCGTCTGCTGAGCACGCCGGAGAAAACACTGTTCGTAGCCTTGCGCACAGCCAACAACGACGGCCATGCCTACGTGAAAGAACTGATTGACAAAGGCGTGCGCAACTTCATAGTCGACCGTATCGCACCCGAATGGAGCGCCGACGGCATCAATTTCATCACTGTCGGCAATACCTGTGAAGCGCTTCAGCGCATCGGCAGCCTGTGCCGCACAAAACTCAAAGGCACCGTTGTGGCAATCACCGGAAGTATCGGAAAGACAACCGTCAAGGAACTCTTCTACAGTTGCGCCGAATCAGCCGGCAGCATGGTGACACGCAGTCCGCGGTCATACAACTCGCAGGTGGGCGTCCCCCTGTCGCTGTGGCAGCTCGACCCCGAGGCCGGCATCGCCATCGTCGAAGCCGGAATCTCTATGAAAAACGAGATGGCGAGACTTGAAAAGATGATACGTCCCGACATCGGCATCCTGACGGTGATAACCGGTGAACATGACGACGGATTTTACGGGCGCCGCGACAAAATCGAAGAAAAAATAACCCTGTTTGCCAACTGCCGTACCGTCATATACAATGCCGATGACCCCGAACAGGAAGAACTGCTCCGCGAGCGTTATCCCGACAAACGTCTCGTCGGCGTACATGCCGGTGCAGGCAACGATTTTACCGATTGCCTCGCGTATGTCAGGAAACTCGCCGAGGTAACAGGAACCGACATTACCGTCGCCGACACACCCCGACGCCCCGTCACGCGGCTCGAGGTGGTCGACGGAGTCAACAACTGCCGCATCATCGCCAACCGTCTCAGCGAGGACCCCGTATCACTGTGCGGGGCGCTCGATTTCGCCAGGCGCCAGGCCGGCGGAAAGGTATCACTATCCATGATTGTCGACAGCACGACGGCCGAAAAATACCCAGACGAACTCCGGCACATCATTGAGCGCTACGGCATAAAGAAATGCCATACAACACGGCTGTGCAGCCCCGACAACATCGTTAAGAATGATTTCCATGACGAAATCATAGTAGTCAATACGGGAGCCGAATGCGGCGTCGATAAGGTTGTGGCCATACTCGAAGACAAGCAGCACGAGACCCTCATGGAAGTGAATCTTGACGCGATGGTACACAATTTCAACTTCTTCCGCTCGAAAGTAAAGCCGGAGACCGGCGTGATATGCATGCTGAAGGCCCACGGCTACGGGGCCGGCTCCGTAGAACTTGCCCGCACACTTCAGGAACAGGGCGCGGCCTATATCGCGGTAGCCGTTGTCGACGAGGGGATAGAACTGCGCCGATGCGGCATAACGATGCCCGTAATCGTGCTCAACCCGCGGGTATACGATTTCCATACCCTCTTTCTCTATGACCTCGAACCGGAAGTATACAGCTTCGACATTCTCGAAAAACTTATAGCGCACTTCGAGGCATACGACACCGATGTACGGTTTCCTATACACCTTAAGGTCGACACCGGCATGCGGCGACTCGGTTTCTTAGAGGAGGATATGCCGCGTGTGGCAAAGATGCTGTCGGAAGCACGTCACATCTACGCCAAGACGATATTCTCGCATCTGGCATGCGCCGACGACCCCTCGGAAGATGATTACACTCTTAACCAGTTCGCGGTGTTCGGGCGCTGCTACGATGCGCTGTCGGCCGCACTCCCCTATCATATCAAGCGCCACATACTCAACTCCACCGGCATAGTCCGTTTCCCCGAATACCAGTATGATTTCGTACGTCTCGGCATCGGGCTTTACGGAGTTCCCACGATGTATGACGGCTCAATGGCCGAGCTGCGCAATGTGTCGCGCCTCACTTCCACCGTCATCTCCATAAAGCACTGGAAAAAGGGTGATACCGTAGGCTACAACCGCCGCGGCCTTCTGACCCGCGATTCCGTCATCGCCACCGTACCGGTCGGTTATGCCGACGGCATAGACCGCCATCTCGGCTACGGCAATGCTTCATTCATCGTCAACGGACACCGCTGCCCTACGGTAGGGTCGATATGCATGGACATCTGCATGATTGACGTGACCGACGCTCGGTGCACGGTAGGCGACCGCGTGGAGATATTCGGCGACACCGTCACCCCGCAGATGCTCGCCGACACGCTCACCACAATCCCTTACGAGATACTGACCTCGATATCTCCCCGCGTCAAACGCATATATTACCGCGAATAATCAATCAGTCACTATAATCATTGAACTATGGAAATTTTACGCCAACGCATCCTGCAGGACGGCCGCGCCCTTCCCGGAGGCATAATCAAAGTCGACAGCTTCCTCAACCACCAGCTTGATCCCAACCTGATGATGGAAGTGGCCAAAGAGTTTGCCCGCCGCCTCGAAGGCCGCAACATCAACAAGATCATCACCATCGAGGCAAGCGGCATCGCGCCGGCCATACTTTTAGGCTATGTCATGCAGCTTCCGGTAGTCTTCATCAAGAAGAAAACGCCGAAAACGATGAGCGACTTCTACGTGACCGAAGTTCACTCCTTCACCAAGGACCGCTGGTACACGGTATGCATCGCCGAGGATTTCCTGACTGCCGACGACAACGTTGTGTTTGTCGACGATTTCCTCGCCTACGGCAATGCCGCCCGCGGAGCCATCGACCTGTGCACCATGGCCGGAGCCAATCTCGAAGCGATGTGTTTCATCATCGAGAAAGGATTTCAGGGCGGAGGCGACCAGCTGCGCCGTGAAGGCTACGACATACAGTCGCTTGCCATTATCGACGCCGATGCCGACGGGCAGATAAAATTCCGCGACTGAACGCCGCGGCGGCTCAACATTAAGCCGATTACAAATGTTATAGGTTAAAACCGCGTGTCGGAATACTTGACATCTCAACTGTTTATTTATTCATCATGAAGGGAAATCGGCTTAAATTCATGCTGGCGCTGTCATTACTGTTGCCCGCTTTGTCAGTAAATGCATCTGACGCTCCGTCGTCGCAACGTGTTGGACTCGTGCTGAGCGGAGGGGGTGCCCGCGGCATCGCCGAGATAGGTGTGATTCAGGCACTTGAAGAGAACCAGATACCTATCGACTACATCACCGGCACGTCGATAGGCGCCATAGTTGGCGGATTGTACGCCGCCGGCTATTCACCGGCCGAGATGCTTGAACTCGTAAAGTCGAAAATGTTCATGGAGGCATCGACGGGCAACATCGACCCGCGCTACCGCTACCAGTTCTTCAAGCCTGAGCAGAAACCGACAATGCTCAATCTCAACATGGCTCCCGGCTCCATGAGCCTCAGCCCCATCCTTCCGTCAAGCCTCATATCGCCGATGCCGATGAACTTCTATTTCATGGCTATCTTCGCACGCTACACGGCGCAATGCGGCGGCGATTTCAACAAACTGTTCGTGCCGCTGCGCACTGTTGCTTCCGACATGACCCGTAAGGAGGCGAAGATATGGAGTAGCGGGCAGCTGACCGATGCCGTAAGGTCGTCGATGAGTTTCCCGGTAGTGTTCAAACCCGTCACATATCAGGGCGCGCTGCTCTACGACGGCGGCATATTCAACAATTTCCCCGTCGACATCATGAAAAAGGATTTCCATCCCGACATCATAATCGGCGTGGACATTCATTCCACCGACACTATAAAGCATTTCCCCGACGTACTGCAACAGATGGATATGCTCGTGATACGTCCGCAGAACTATGACCTGGCCGCAGAAGACGGGATAAAGCTCCGCATCAACCTCAACAAATACTCGTTGCTCGACTTTGACAAGGCTGACGAAATATACAGCATCGGCTACAAGCACGGTCTGGCAATGGTCGACTCGATAAAAAAACGCGTTGTGGCACGGCGCCCGACGGCCCAGGTCGAGGAACGGCGCCGCCGGTTCAAGGAAGCCACCCCGCGTGCATATTTCGATTCTGTAAAAGTGAGCGGCGGCACAAAGTCGCAGAACGAATACATAAGCTATCTGTTCACGGCAGAGCATCCCGATACGTTCGGCATACAGTCGGCGCTCAAATCATACACGATGGCCGTGTCGACCTCGCGTCTCAATGACCTTGAACCTGAGGCTGTCTATGACAAGGAGTCGGGCAGGTTCAAGTTATTGCTCCGCGCATCGGTGAAAAATCCGATTGACATAGGTATAGGCGGTTTCGTGACATCATCGACCAACTCAATGCTGTTCATGTCGCTCGGCTACAACTCGCTCAACCATAAGGCTGTCAATGCCTCCGTCAGCGGATGGATAGGCCAAAGCTATATGGCCGGAATGCTCGACACGCGGCTCATGCTCCGTCGTCGCCACGTCTCGGCACTCGGATTTGAAGCAGTGGTGTGGCGTCAGAAATTTTATGAGAATGACAAACTGTTCTATCAGACCGACGCACCTGCGTTCATCACTAACCTCGAGACATTCACCCGGTTTAAGTTTTCACGGGCAACAAGCCGTCAGGGCATCTTCTCCATGGGGATAGCCTACGGACACACCGACGACCGTTTCTACAACAACGACGAGAGTATCGTCAACTCGGATACTGACCGCAACAAGACAATACGCGACATGGGGCAGGTGTCGGCGCGCTGGACATATTCCACTCTCGATGACAATACCCTCCCCCTCGAAGGGCGATATATCGGCGTGCTCGGCCAGGGTATATGGGAAAGATACCATTTCACCCAGGGCGCCCCTATGCGGCGTTCAGTCAACCCGTCGGAGAAAGGCCACGACAAATGGCTGCAACTCGAAGTGAAATATCAGGATTACTTCAGTCTCGGGTCAAAATGGTCGCTCGGACTTGAAAGCGACATCATCATGTCGACCCACCATCTTCTACGCGACTACAATGCCGCGATTGTCAATGCCGCTTCATTCAATCCCACACCGGCGTCATACAACGTGTTCAATCCCAAATTGCGTGCAAATTCATTCATTACAGCCGGACTCGTACCCGTCTACAAATTCAACGACCGCCTGACGGCACGCCTCGCCATGCACGGCTTTATCCCCATGCGTCCGATACATCAGGCAGCCGACGGCACTGCATGCTACGGCCGCTGGTTCTCCCGCGCCTCGCTCTACACCGAACTGTCAGCCTCCCTCAAGCTCCCCTTCGGCAACCTGACAGCCTACGGCACCTACCAGACCTCCCCCGGCAACCGCTGGGGCGTAGGCATCTCCTTCGGCTACTTCATCCTCGCCCCCCGCATGACGAGGCTGTAAAAACAAGATGTGATTTATCAATATATTTTGTAATTTATTTATTGTATGTGATGTATCGGAGCATGTGAAGTATGTAATTTATGTATTTTATGTTACGTATGTATGAGACCACATAAATCACATAAAATACATAAATTACATACTTCACATAAAATAAACCGTATGGAATTTTGAGATTGTAAAATTTTGTATTTACCGGCCGTTAATCTCGCGAAAAATTATTAAATTCGCAATTAAGGCATTTATTCAAATTCTACGCAAAAATGACCCGGGAATGAATGGTTTCTTGAAAATATCAGGTGAATATACATCGTGGAATGTGTACCGCAAATCGGTGATAATCTGCGACGTTACAGAGATGTTCATAAGCCGTGCACTTCCGCGCGGGTCGCGCACCATCGACCAGATGCGGCAGGCAGCACGTTCCTGCAAGCAGAATATCGTTGAGGGTGTCAGTGACGGCACCGTGTCAATCGAAATGTGCATAAAACTTATCGGCGTAGCCCGTGGGTCGGTAATGGAACTGCGTGAGGACTATGCTGATTTTCTGCGGCAACATAAATGCGAGATATGGAGCAAAGATGACTCCCGCACCCTCGCTACGCGAAATTACAGCCGTACCCACTATGATGCGCGTGAATATGTCGATAAATGCGAGGCTCGCTCCAACGAGACTGTCGCCAACATCATGCTCACTTTAATACGACAAATGGAAGCCATGTTAGCCAAAGTCCTTAAAGCGCTTGAAGCGCAATTTCTTGAAGACGGCGGCCTCAAGGAGGCTATGAGCCGCGAGAGGCGTAAAAGGCGCGGATACTGACAGCCGTGCAATATCAAATGTTGATGGTAGGCATGTGGTGCATATATTTTATTTGACCATACGGTTTAAAATGCCAAAAGATGATTTTTTTGAGGCGAAATACTTTTATATAGTTGGGAATAATTATCTTTGTAAAGTCAGTAAACTCTTGAATATATTACTGACAAAATAAAATACGCAATTAATAAAAACATATACGAGATGGCAAAAAAGAAAACGCGGATATATGAGAATCCTATACCTGTAAAAAATGGCAAAAAGGAGATGACTGACAGTATGTATGAAAAATTAGGCGATATGAGGCTGATGCTTATGACCACTATGGCGGAGATGGGTATCAGTGCGGAAGAATATGACAGTTTTCTCAAAAGCGACATTGACAGGGAAAAGATAAAGAAAACCATGCTTGATATGTCGGATTATCCTTTTGACGATGATTTCGAGGAATACGAATTTGAAGATGAGGATGAGGATTCAAGGTCTTCCCTGACTTTGCGGCCTATCAACGACAAGGTGGTTCCGATGGCTGATGCCGATAAGAAATCGCTTCGGATTAAGGTGCAGATGAAGGATGTCAGCAAGCCGCCTATGTGGCGCGAACTTGTCATTCCGGCCGATTTCAATTTCTCGCAGCTCCACTATGCCATTCAGGCCGCAACAGGACTTATGAACTGCCATCTGTGGCAATTCCAACGCCGGGCATATCAACCGGATTTACAGATAGGTATTCCCGTAAAAGACGAATACGGGTATGGACTTGAAGAATGGACGCATGACGCGGATAAAACGCCTGTAACGGCATTTCTCGCCAAAAAGGGTGACAAACTCGAATATGTTTATGACTTTGGCGATGATTGGATTTTCACCGTCAGCGTGCTTGAAGTCATGGAACGTGACGGAGAAGTGGCGGAATTAAAGAAATGGAAGTGCAACATGCAACCCATCGAGGATTGCGGAGGCGTATATGAATATTGCAGACTGCGCGATATAGCTGAAAATATCAGCAAAATCGACAAACAGACTAAAAAAGAGGTTGTAGCATTTTACGGATTTGATAATTTCGACATGTTTGCCGCCTGGCTTGACGAAGCGAATATCGACCCCGAATACATCAGCGAGAGACTTGCCGATATTCCCGACGAGTTCGAGGATATCGACTGATAATGTCTCGACATTTGTCTTTCCGATAAAAAACAGGCATTTGACTTAAATACTTATAAAAAGTCAAATGTCTCGGAATTTTGTTGTAATTTTGCAATCTACATGATAATGAGAATAAAACTATGGCAAGACCTATTAAAGAAACGCCTGTATTGGAGGGGGAAGACGCCCGTCGATTTATTGAACACATGAACACGACTCGCATTGAATCATCTGAAAAAAAGCGTAGGCGGCTGGCTAATTATAAATTAGCAATGAGCATTTTAGTTAATAAATAATCTACTATGCAAGCTGAGGAAATATTAGCTGATTATGAAATACGGAAACTCGGATTGAATGACAAGGTCAAGCAATTCGATTGTGGAGATGAAGACATTAACGACTTTATCATTAACGATGCGCCCTTATATCGAAAAACATTGCTTGCCATGACATATATCCTCGAGCACAAGGGTACAAACAGGGTTGTGGCTTATTTCAGTGTCGCCAATGACAGAATTTCAATAAAGGATTTCCCGTCAAATACAGATTTCAATCGATTCAGAAAGCATAAATTTGTCAACGAAAAGAGATTAAAAAGCTATCCTGCAATCAAATTATGTCGATTAGGTATAGATAAGTCCATTCAGGGACAGCATATCGGAACTTTTATTATAGATTTTGTAAGTACGTTATTTATAACTGACAATAAATCAGGTTGTAGGTTTCTGACCGTAGATGCTAACCGAAATGCTATTCCATTTTATCTCAAAAACGATTTTGCTTTTTTAAGTTCCGAAGATGAAGATCAGTACACACGGCTAATGTATTTTGACTTGAGCGACCTTGAATCTTAAATTACATAATTCAGGACAACAAGTCACAATCAATCATGAGTATAGCAACCTGAGAATAAAAAAGATTGGGGGAGGTGTGGTTTTTTGGTGGAGGGGGTTGTAAGTGCGGGGGGATTTTTGTAATTTTGCAGGCAAACAGCCACGGGGGATGCCGACGCGGTTTTTCCACGGATTGGGACTCCCCTCTAAATATCTCACTGCAATGAATCAGCACAGCTTGGTATCTATCTCCGACTTGAGCAAAGAGAAGATGCTCCATCTTCTGGAGCAGGCCCGCTATTTTGAAGAGCATCCCAATCACAAAATCCTTGACGGGAAAGTTGTGGGGACGCTTTTTTTTGAACCGTCAACACGTACGCGACTGAGTTTCGAGACGGCGGTCAACCGCCTCGGAGGCCGTATCATCGGTTTTGCCGACGCCAACACTACTTCATCGTCAAAGGGCGAGACCCTGAAGGACACGATAAAGATGGTGTCGAACTATGTCGATCTGATAATCATGCGCCACTATCTCGAGGGCGCGGCAAGATATGCCGCCGAGGTGACCGACGTGCCTGTAATCAACGCGGGCGACGGCGCCAACCAGCACCCGTCGCAGACGATGCTCGACCTATACTCCATCTACAAGACCCAGGGAACGCTGCAGGGTCTTACCATCACTTTGGTGGGCGACCTCAAATACGGACGCACCGTCCACTCCCTCATCATGGCGATGAAATATTTCAGCCCGACGTTCCGTTTCGTGGCCTGCGATGAGCTGCAGATGCCTAAGGAGTATCTGAAATATTGCGACGAACAGGGCATAGACTACAGCATACACACTGACTTCTCGCCCGAGGTAATCGACTCATCCGACATAATATACATGACACGCGTGCAGCGCGAGCGCTTCACCGACCTTGCCGAGTATGAACGGGTGAAGGACCTGTACACGCTGCGCAATTCGATGCTCGACAACTCGCGCGACAATCTGCGCATACTCCACCCGCTTCCACGTGTCAACGAGATAGCGCCCGACGTGGACGACAACCCGAAGGCATACTATTTCAACCAGGCCCGCAACGGCCTGTACATGCGCCAGGCTCTCATCTGCGACGCGCTCCAGATAACTCCCGACGCATAACCGGCAGCAATCCGTAATATCATCTTTAACGGTAAAAAACATATCAGAATGACAACCAACAAGACATCGCTCGCAGTTGCGGCTCTGCGCAACGGCACCGTGATAGACCATATCCCGGCCGACCAGCTGTTCAAATGCGTCAAGATATTGGGGGTGGAGAATCTCTCCAACCAGCTTACCATCGGCAATAACCTCATGAGCCACAAACTCGGGGCCAAAGGCATTATCAAGATTGCCGACGTCACATTCCCGGAGAAAGTGCTCAACCGCGTCGCACTCGTTGCTCCGACTGCGGTGGTCAACATCATACGCGACTACCACGTGGTGGAGAAACGGCCTGTAGTGCTGCCTCAGACGGTAGTGGGAATAGTGCGCTGCTCCAACCCGAAGTGCATCACCAACAACGAGCCGATGGCAACCCGATTTGAGGTAGTCGACCCCGAGACACGCACCATACGCTGCCACTACTGCAACCATGCGACCACCGGCGCCAAGGCCGACATAATATAAATCAATCCGGACACAGATTATGTACGGATTGATTTGATATTTTTCTCTTCATTATCTTTTAGTCTTAATACGGTTTATACTTTCAGACTACCATAATGGCAAAGAAACAGAACTGGAAACCGGGAACGATGATCTACCCGCTGCCTGCCGTCATCGTGACATGCGGACGCGACATCGAGCACTCCAACATGCTCACCGTGGCGTGGACAGGTACGATATGCACCAACCCGGCCATGTGCTACATCTCGGTACGCCCCGAGCGCCACAGCTATCCGATGATAAAGGAAACGATGCAGTTCACCATCAATCTGACCACGGAGGCGCTCGCCCGCGCCACCGACTGGGTGGGAGTGAAATCGGGACGCGACTTCGACAAATGGAAAGAGACGGGGCTGACCCCGGCGCAGGGCGTGGCGGTAAGCTGCCCCTACATCGAGGAATCGCCGCTCAGCATCGAATGCCGTGTCAAGACGATAATGCCTCTCGGCAGCCATGACATGTTCATAGCGGAGGTAGTCAATGTCATAGCCGACGAAAGCCTCATCGACCCGGATACCGGCGCCTTCAACCTCGGCAATGCCGGACTCATCAACTACAGCCACGGCAACTACTACCGCCAGGGCGAGCAGATAGGCCGCTTCGGCTGGACAGTAAAAAAGAAATAACCCGACAAAAAGAAGAAATAAATTTTACCAATATATACAGTATCTATGGAAAGAGACAATGCTATTTTCGACATCATCGCCCGCGAGCATGACCGTCAAAAGAAAGGAATCGAACTCATCGCATCGGAAAACTTCGTCAGCGACCAGGTAATGCAGGCGATGGGCTCATGCCTTACCAACAAGTATGCCGAAGGTTATCCCGGCCATCGTTACTACGGCGGCTGCCAGGTGGTAGATGAAGCGGAACAGCTGGCAATCGACCGCATCAAGGAGATATTCGGAGCCGAATACGCCAACGTACAGCCCCACTCGGGCGCGCAGGCCAACATGGCGGTGTTCATGTCGGTGCTCCGTCCGGGCGACAAGTTCCTCGGCCTCAACCTCGCACACGGCGGCCACCTGTCGCACGGAAGCCCCGTCAACTTCTCGGGACTGATGTTCCAGGCATTGGAATATAACGTAAAAGAGGATACCGGCCTCATCGACTACGACCAGATGGAGGAAGTGGCACGCCGCGAGCGTCCGCGTCTCATCGTGGGCGGCGCCAGCGCCTACTCACGCGAATGGGACTACGCCCGTATGCGCCGTCTCGCCGACGAAATCGGCGCCATACTCATGATCGACATGGCCCACCCCGCCGGACTTATCGCAGCCGGACTGCTTGACAACCCCGTAAAATATGCACATATCGTCACTTCGACCACCCACAAGACACTCCGCGGCCCGCGCGGCGGTATCATCCTGCTCGGCAAGGATTTCGACAATCCCTGGGGCAAGACCACACCGAAGGGGGTAGTCCGCAAGATGTCGTCGCTCATCGACTCAGCCGTATTCCCCGGCGTGCAGGGCGGCCCGCTCGAACATGTCGTAGCCGCCAAGGCAGTGGCATTCGGCGAAGCTCTCCAGCCTTCATACAAGGAATATCAGGCACAGGTCAAGAAAAACGCCGCAGTCATGGCGCAGGCCCTTGTCGACAAAGGATACAAAATCATATCGGGCGGCACCGACAACCACTGCATGCTTGTAGACCTCCGCACCAAGTTCCCCGAACTCACCGGTAAAGTGGCAGAAAAAGTGCTCGTCGACGCCGACATCACCGCCAACAAGAACATGGTGCCCTTCGACAGCCGCTCACCCTTCCAGACTTCGGGTATACGTCTCGGCACGGCAGCCATCACTACCCGCGGCGCCAAAGAGGAACTCATGGGCGAAATCGTCGAAATGATCGACACAGTGCTCTCCAACCCCGAAAACGACAAGGTGATAGCTTCAGTGCGCGAAAAAGTCAACGGCACAATGAAGGACTACCCGATGTTCGCCTACTAATCCGGTAAATCTCACGACGTCAGATGCTCGCGCTTTATTATATATATTTCTTCCTTATCGCGGTGCCGGTGCTGTTTTCGCTGACAGTGCTGACATGCATCGTCATACTCATCGGCACGGCCATAGGCAACGGCTCATGGTGGGGGTATTACCCGGCAATGGTGTGGGCCAAGGTGTTCTGCATCCTGTCGCTCGTGAAAGTGTCGGTAAGAGGGAGGGAGAATATCGACAAGCGGACATCCTACGTATTTGTAGCCAACCATCAGGGTGCCTACGATATTTTCTCGGTGTACGGCTACCTCGGGCATAATTTCAAGTGGATGATGAAGAAGAGTCTGCGCAAAATCATGCTCGTGGGATATACGTGCCAGAAATGCGGGCACATATTCGTGGACCGCAGTTCGCCGACGGCTATCCGGCGCACCATCGAAACGGCGGAAAAGCGTCTGCGCGACGGCATGTCGCTTGTGGTGTTCCCTGAGGGGGCACGCACATTCACCGGCAAGATGGGTCCGTTCAAGAAAGGAGCATATCAGCTCGCGCTTGAATTCCACCTGCCGCTTGTGCCCGTCACCATCGACGGTTCGTTCGGTATAATGCCGCGTACACGCTATGTGCCGCGTCCGGGACGCATCGTGCTGACGATACACAAGCCGATTGCCCCGCCCGCCGACGAAGCCGACCGCGCCGAGGTGATAGAACAGACACGACAGTCGATAGAATCGTCGCTCGGCAACGGCTGACGAACTTTCCTACAAATATCATTGTTATACAAAATGGCATGCATTCTGACATGAATGTTGCCATTTTGTCATTTATGACTGACAAAAATGAGTTTGGCACGCTATATGCTGTAATATGATTATGTGGCCGCAAAAGCCACGACAACGACAGTACAGATAAATAACTAAAAATATAACCATCATGAAAATTAAACCCTTAGCCGACCGCGTGCTCATCAACCCCTGCGCGGCAGAAGAAGTGACCGTATCAGGCATCATCATTCCTGACTCAGCAAAAGAGAAACCTCTCAAAGGCACCGTTCTCGCCACCGGTAACGGTACGAAAGATGAAGAGATGGTAGTAAAAGAAGGCGACACCGTGCTCTACGGCAAATACGCAGGCACTGAAATCGAGGTCGAAGGCAACAAATACCTTATCATGCGCCAGAGCGATATTCTCGCCGTGTGCGAATAATACAAACAAGAACAATAAAAAAACGAATATATCATGGCTAAAGAAATAAAATTTGACATTAAAGCCCGCGAAGAGCTCAAGAAAGGTGTCGACGCACTTGCCGACGCAGTAAAAGTGACACTCGGCCCGAAAGGCCGCAATGTTATCATCGAGAAGAAATTCGGGGCACCCCATATCACCAAGGACGGTGTCAGCGTAGCCCGCGAAGTCGAACTCGAAGACCCGTTCCAGAACATGGGCGCACAGCTCGTGAAAGAGGTTGCATCTAAGACCGGCGACGATGCCGGCGACGGTACGACCACCGCTACCGTGCTTGCACAGGCCATCATCAACGTAGGCCTCAAGAACGTAGCCGCAGGTGCCAATCCGATGGACATCAAACGCGGTATCGACAAAGCTGTCGAGGCCGTGGTCGGCTCAATCAAGGCACAGAGCGAAGAGGTAGGCGACGACTTCAAGAAAATCGAGGATGTAGCCCGTATATCGGCCAACAACGATGACAAAATCGGCCATCTCATCGCCGAGGCCATGAAGAAAGTGAAGAAAGAGGGGGTAATAACCGTTGACGAAGCCAAAGGCACCGAGACTACGGTCGACGTGGTCGAGGGCATGCAGTTTGACCGCGGTTACATCTCACCCTATTTCATCACCAACACCGAGAAGATGGAATGCGAGATGGAGCGTCCCTACATACTTCTTTACGACAAGAAGATATCCAACTTCAAGGATCTTCTTCCCGTGCTCGAACCGGTTGCTCAGGGCGGACGTCCGCTGCTCATCATCGCTGAAGATGTTGACTCGGAAGCTCTCGCCACATTGGTTGTCAACCGTCTGCGCGGTTCGTTGAAAGTTTGTGCCGTCAAGGCTCCCGGTTTCGGCGACCGCCGCAAAGAGATGCTCGAGGATATCGCCATCCTCACCGGCGGCATAGTAATCTCCGAGGAGAAAGGCATGAAGCTCGACGCCGCTACCCTCGACATGCTCGGCACAGCCGACAAGGTGACTGTCAACAAAGAGAACACCACTATCGTTGACGGCGCAGGCTCGAAAGAGGCAATCGCATCACGCGTGGCCCAAATCAAAGCCCAGATCGAGCAGACCAAGAGCGACTACGACAAGGAGAAACTTCAGGAACGTCTGGCTAAACTCGCAGGCGGCGTGGCAGTGCTCCACATCGGTGCTCCTTCGGAAGTGGAAATGAAAGAGAAGAAAGACCGCGTTGACGACGCTCTCAGCGCAACTCGTGCGGCTATCGCCGAAGGTATCGTTCCCGGCGGCGGCGTAGCATATATCCGCGCTATCTCCTCTATCGAGGATATGAAGGGCGACAACGAGGACGAGACTACCGGTATCCACATCGTGAAACGCGCTATCGAGGAACCGCTCCGTCAGATTGTAGCCAACGCAGGCGCCGAAGGTGCGGTAATCGTACAAAAAGTGAAGGAAGGCAATGCCGACTTCGGTTACAACGCACGCACGGGCGAATTTGAGAACCTTATGGCTGCCGGCGTAATCGACCCGGCCAAGGTGACCCGCGTGGCTCTTGAAAACGCAGCCTCTATCGCCGGCATGTTCCTCACCACCGAATGCGTCATCGCCGACAAGAAAGAGGAAAATCCCGCACCCGCAATGCCCGCACCCGGAATGGGAGGCATGGGCGGCATGATGTAATCCGCATCAATAAATAATCCCATCAAAGAGAGGGTGTACCAAAATCAAGTTTTTGGTACACCCTCTCTACTTTATTTCGTAATAAATTAATATACCGATTGTTATCCTTCAGGCAACCGTTTAGAATCCTCGATGTATCTATATTCCCCTTTCCCGGCTGCGATTTGCTCTGCCATTGCAGTATAGATGTTCATTTTTTCCATATCGTCAATCGGCTGGAACGGGATTATGATTTTACAATTCCTGTCAATAAAGCAACGCAGCTGTATTTCGCTGTCGTCCGTCATACCGAAGCCGTCGCCGTCAGCATAAAATTCGCCGTCAGGCTGTATTGTCCAGCACAGACAGGCTACACCATTTTTGAAATTGTCATAAAATCCATTCCAGTAGTACGCTTCGCGTTCGAGTATCTTTGCCTTGGCCGATTCTGTCAGTCTTGCAAGATATCTCTGTTCTAAAATGTCAGTTCCGCCAAGGGCCAGTTTGCCATCGTCGTCAATAAATTCATAGGCTCTTTTCTTTGCCTTGTTAAGGATTACAATGCGGTAGGTGTCATTGTCACGTGCATCTGCCATCTTCTCGCCGCGACCACAAAAATCATACCTCTCCTTGTCGGCCATTATCTCTGCATACAGTTCTTTGGGATTCATGACATTTTTTTTGATTTACAAATGATTTATTATTAACGTTATATGATGCACATTTTCTGCGTCAGCAAATATTTTTAAGACATTATCGTCTTATATATCTATACAGATAAGACTATAACTTTGCTATATCATAGATACGTATCCAACTGATTGATGTTACAAAACAAATATTTAATTTTGATACGATATTATCAATATGATAAAAGTTATAGCCTTATCACATAATAAATAATCAGATACCCTTACTTACCATTTCGGGAGTCCGTGTTTTTCGGGTCCATGTCCGCAGGTGTGACCGTGACCGTCACTGTTAGAACAGCTGCCTTCATATCTGCCATTCTGATGTTTGTATCCCCAATATCCGGAACAACTGCATTTGCCACAACGGGCACTGGTTTTTACAAAAGTACGATACTTATCGCCTGATGCCGATGAATAGTTATCTTCACCTGACGAGGTAAATGACAAAATTGTCACACTCATACCGATAACAGCAGCAAAAGCAATAGCTGCATTTCTAATTTTTTTGAAATTTGCTTTCATTTTAATTGGTTTAAATTGGATAGTAAAAAAAGATTTTTGTAATTGTTTAAAGTAAAAGTTCAATTAAAAATAGTAGTACTCCCCATTCCATTTGACGCTGAAATTATACCCTCCTTCAGTTGTTAAATATACCGGGACTCTATTTGCAGACCTGTCAAATTCGACCCAAAGGTTGCATTCGTCATTATCCGATAAATTTCGATAGATACTAAATCTACCTGCATTTATCCATGCTCCATTGTAATATTTATGCAAATCCACATCGTAGACATAAGCCCAACCATCGCCTTCTGCCGCATCAAATGTGTTCGTAATATCCTCCTCAATAGTCCTTTCATTATTATAAATATTTCCTTTAGGGCCTTTACTTTCGTTACATGATACCATTAGTCCGACCGATAGTATCAAACATGATAAAATTAAATGTTTCATTATTATTTGATTTTATTAAAAAATTACCAGCTAAAATCTTCAATCCATCCGGTTCCTTCACACTGGGGACATGTCCCTGAACCTCCACAGTTACCACACTCAGTCATTCTCCCTGATACAACCTCTTCACCATCAAATACAGAAAATACTTGTCCTGTTCCTCCACATACGCCGCAAAAACCGTTATAACACAAATTGCATGGTTTATATTTTTTTGCAGGTTCAGGCGTAGGTTCCGGTTCGGGATAGTCATCTTCATACGATGACGGAGTCGGCTCCGGTTCAGGATAAACCGGTGATGGATCGGGTATAACCGGTGTAGGAATCGGGGGGGACTTTTTTTCTTTTTTTGATTTTTCGCTTTGATAAATAGAATAGGAGACTATACCCACAACTCCAATTACAATAAGCCACCCAACAACTTTCAATATAAAATACAATAAATCGTTTTTCTTTTTGGCGCTATTGCCCTGTGGATTGTAGTAGGTGTTATTGTTTATAGGTTCTTGTAGCTTTTTAGCCGATTCCTTTGCTTTTTCTTCGGCGAGTTTTTGTGCTTCTTCCTTTTTAATTTTTTCAATTTTATCCTTTGCTTTCATAATAAATGGATTACGCTTATTCCGTGAATTTACAGAAATATATTCTTCAAAATCTTCCTTAGTTGAGCACTTCGCAAAGTCCTCAGCCCAACAACGATCTAATTTAGAAACTATCTCAGATTCATTGTCGGATTTTTGTCTCACTCTTTTGAAACTTTTTTCTTGTTGCTCGGAGTTTGACATGTGATTGAAATTCCCATTAAAATTGCTAAATCGTGGCATATCATATTACCATTTAGATTCTTGTCCTCCACTTCCGCCACAGACACCGCAGTAGCTGACCCATCCGTATGGACCATAAACTTTTCCTCCAATACAATTTTGGTTCCAACATGGAATATATCCATTTTGTTTTACAGTTACTTTTTGAGTCTTGTTTCCACATTTAATTGTTACAGTTCCACTATGTCTTCCGGAACGTTTGTTATCTCCGACTTCAATTACCAGATTTGAATTGGTGACATAACAATCTATCCAACCTACATCAGAGGATGCGGAAACATTCATTTTACTGTCGTTGTATACAGTTATTATATCTGAGTCTGCTTCTTTGGAGAAATAAACGACTTCACGTGATACACTGAAATTAGAAGGATTACCATCTTGTTCTACTTTTATTGTTACTTGATGGTTATTGTTTGAGGTCAATATTATCTCCCCTTTATGTACTGTTCCGTAGTGGTTAGACGGAATGCTTATGTAGAGTTCTTTCGAGTCACAATCAGCTCTTGCTGTTAACCAATAGGGACTATTCTGCACAGACCACGTTTTCCCATTTGTTTTTACCGGGATTGTTTTGGACATGCCGGAAACGCTTGCTTTGATAGTCCGTTCGTCTACACGAAAATATGTAGCTAAAGCAGACGGCTGAGAAATTGAAATTGATGCAGAATGTCCGTTATTGGACTTAACCAATACTTTACCTTTATTCGCGCCTGAATTGTTACCATCAATCTTTAGCTTCAAGGTTGTATCATCTTCTATATAAGCAGAAATCCAGTCAGGGACGCTGTCAACGAACCATGAAGTCCCGTCAGTCATAATATTTACGTATTCTATTGTCTCATAAGTAGTAGGAACGGTAATATTTGTTTTATCTACACGTATAAAGTTAGCTAAACCAGATTGTTGAGTTATATTCAGTGATTTGGAAATGCTACCACTTTTTACTGTAATTTTTCCGGTATTTTTCCCTTTTTCATTTTTCCCAACGCTTAATGTGCAACGTATTGTATTATTATCAATTGAATCTAAAACTACAGATATCCAATCCGGGAAGGATACAGCATCGTTCAAAACGCCATCGGTTGTTATTATGAAAGAGGAACTGCCGCTTAATGATTTACCGTTTTTATCAAATGAGATTGATGACTTATCTAAATCTATATAACTTGGGTATCCTGCTTCTTGAATAACTTTGACGGTTTTTCTTTTTCGACTTATTTGATATCCAAATAATTTATCGGGTGCAGATATTTCATAAGTCGCAACTCTCTCTCCGTATGGATTCCTTTCAGCTGCAAATGTGTAAGTGCCATATTCTCTTTCTATTTTAAGCCAATCACGGTCGCCTGAAATACCTTTTAATCCAATATCCTCAATAGGAGCATTTGTTGAAACGTTGATTGATTTTACTTCGCCATATTTGGATAAGATGATTTCTTCTGGAAAATCCAATACTGATACCGGCGAATAATTTAACCAACATACAAATAAAAAGATTAGAATTAAACCTGAGAAAGAGATTGCAGATATTTTTATGATTTTCTTTCTCTTTTTCTTTTTGTTTTCACTTTCAATTTGTTCAATCTTTTTTATTTTCCATTTTGCATCAGTAACATGTCTTGGCTGATATAATGTAGTATATGATGCGGTCGGGAATGAGTTTAGATATTTGTTGTAGTCACCTTTTGTCGAACAGCTTTTGAATAAGTTGTCATCATCCCGTATAAGCGTGTTAAGGAGGGAATTATATCTCTCCATAAGTTCATCATCAGGAATATTTCCCTCAGATTTTATCTTTGAAATCAATCTTTCACATTCATCAAATGTAAAAGAATCAATAGTCTTGAATCCAAATTTGTTCATTATCTCAGAATTAATTTTATGAATTATAAATTCTATTTCCAAGTAAAAGCCCTGGAGCTGCCGCTCCGATAGCAGCTCCAGCAGAAGCAAATATTGTAGAATTTTTGGAAATCATTGTAACAAAGACTGATATACCGACAAACGCACTGATTCCCCATAAGATATATGCTATTATTTGAGAAAAGCCAGGCCCGTTATAACTTCTTGTACTCGTCTGTTTTACCATTTGTGATATTAATATCCCAGCTTCGTCATAATGTTTTCCTTTAGGATGCTTTTTTCTATATTCCGTTAATTTGTCATGAGAGCCTTTTGCTTTTTCAAAATCCATATCGTCGAGTTTGTCTTCAGCAATCTTAACGTATGGATTATCGATGTTATCGGCATTGTCCCGTAGATATTTCTGCAGATCTCCCCGAGAAGTACATTTTTGAAATTCTTGTTGCTGTATCTCCAACTTTCTCTCATTTGCTCTTCTTTGCGCTCTTTTTTCACTCCCTGTTAAAATGAAGTTGAGATTTGAAACAGATATGTTATCAGGCTGTGAATTATAATCACCGCTAAAACCATTGAATTTTCCCATTCTTATAACGTTTTATTATAAACCGACCATAGATAATACAGAGAGTATGCATCCAATAAATGCCTTCAATGCTGATATTTAGATGGTTGATTGTTTTTGCACTGAATAATTGTATCGCTATTAATCGGATGAATTATTATTTCATCTTGCTCTATGTTACAATTGTCTTTGACAGATTTTTCACTATTCAACATCCAGTCCCAAATAATCGAACCTTTGAAAATTAGAAACAAACAAAACAAGATTAGAACACCGTATACGTAATATTTAATTGTATTTCGTTTTTTACGAGTTTTAGAAAGAGTCAAATCCCAATTATTTATTTTGCCGATATCGTTATTTGATTTTGATTCTTTACTATAGGGCTATTCAGAAAATAGCCAACCAATTGTTTGGCAATTTCATAGATGATTAG
>OFGM01000592.1_pt1 | contig 31523 bp, 39 predicted proteins | sample 1521741 | NCBI WGS metagenome assembly OFGM01 (sample SAMEA3504079, study PRJEB24116) | mouse gut metagenome | biome: mouse gut; feature: mouse-associated habitat; material: faeces | place: Denmark | collected 2011
ACTTCCTTGCCGGAGCGTCCCATTTTTGACTTTCGCAATCACCTATAGATAATATAGTCTATCAAATCTACCCCATATTATTAAGCCCTTTTTTAAAGTAGATAATATTTTGTTCCTTTATTTTTTCCGTCAGATTTAATAATTCTCATATCACAAAATTTGGTCAGATAGCGTCTAGTAGTCGATTCTGCCATACCAGTAAATTCTGCCATTACTTTTGTTGTCACGAAATCTTCACTATCAAACACCTGTAAAAGTAAACTATAAAACATTTTTTCTTTATCGCTCATTTTATCGCTCATTTTATCGCTCATTTTAATTTTTGATTGAAATCCATCTCGAATATGAATAATCGTAATTAAATATGTCCTGTCTTCGTCCATTTCAAATTCTGGATCAGGAGAACCATTTTTCTTCAATTCTCGTAAAATCTTTGGAATACCTGTTCCTTGTTTTTCCGATAAATCAATTTCTTTAAATAATTCACCAATTCGCCGATTACGATATTTTCGCGCTTTCACTTTACCAGCAACAAATTTCTCCATGTTAATCCATTTTGCAAGTCCCGGATAATTAATAATTTGAATACTATCCACATAAATCCGAATTTCAACAGGTTCTGGTTCTTGATATGATTTATGAAATACTGCATTTACCAATGCCTCCTCTAGTGCATTATAAGGATAATTATAATATCGTTCTGCTTCTGCCTGATTTTGTATTTTTACAACCTTTTCTTCTATTACATTCGTTTTAATATAATCTAATGCATTTCTTACTTGTTTCCAGATTGGTCCAGTAAAAGTTTTTTCTATGAAATCATCTGAAGCCTCTGCTTCTTTTGTATTGAATTTTACCAAATCAATCTGAGCACCTAAAATTAATTTATCTGGTCTCTCTGTAAACATCAAAACACCAATATTACGAATATTGAGATCTGTATCCGTTTCGTTTGCCACTTCTTCTGCAACCAAAAGTTCTTCTAATGAACTTGTATTTAAGTCTTCCACTAGAGAACTATTACTTTCACGGAGAAAATCCTCTAAATATCCTCTGCGGATATGATCAATTGTTGCTCTTCTATTTATGCGATCATCAAATGGAATAGAATTAAATTTATCAAACAATTCTGCTATTTCATCTCTCTTTGCAGAAGTTGTCAATGAAGCTGGGCGAATCCAATATTGCATACGTTTATCAGCTTTCTTTCCCTTTTCTATATAAACATCTATTGGTGCTTGATATGGTCCACTATCTCCGGCAGAACACCATAAATATATCAAATATATTCCAAAATTCCGATAATCAACAACTTCAATTTTCGGAATATAACGTGGTACTATTTGATTACAATACTGAAATATTTCTTGTTGTACAGAATCTATTTCTGTTTTAGGTAAGCCTTTTGGCGGTAGCTCTGGAATACCATCATTTGCCTTTACTCCAATCACTAAATACCCACCATTCATGTTGTTATAATCATTGGCAAATGCACAAATTGTGTGAATAATATCATTAGGATTCCATCCTTCTTTATATTCCACACGGTCTTGCTCCACTATACGCCCCGCAAGCAATGTATCTATCTTTAATGGAATCATATAAATTCTTCTTTCTCAAATCTAGTAAATTTTATCTTATATTTTGATAATCAAAAATATAATACATTTTTTTCTTATTCTTTCTATCTTCTTATTATCCCAAAAGCCTATATAAAATTTATCTTCATAGCTCTTTCCCACTGGCAGTAGTGTCATATCTTTCAGGATAGTTTCCTTTGTCGCAAATGGGGGATGATATTTATAAAAAAGGGTGTTGGATTTGCAAAGCTGATAAATTTCTTCCAAATCATTTTTCTGAAGCTGACTGACCTGATATTTATTTGATAAAGTTGTTATATCCATGTTCTAATCCTTCTTTTTATATTTTATACTGCTTCTATAAAAAACTATGTTCCCTTCCTAGCACTTCAATTCTAATAGCATCAAATCGTCTTCATCTTTTGTGAATTGGGTTTCTTCAAAAAACTTCTTATTCCATATCTTCTTTTGTAACATTTTTTATTCTTTTCTTTTATTCCTTTTCTGGATATTCTTTATCCTTCCAATACCACCACTTTAATTTTTCTGGTTCATGCTGTTCATGTTCTGCAAAATATACTGCACAGCGAAATACATATAATACACATTTATCATCTTGAAATCCTTTTTTCAGACAATTCATATTATATAATTCTTCTGGATTTTTCCCTACTAAATCTGCAATACAGTGGATTCCAATATTCTTTAAATGTTGTTCCATATTTATACCTATGCCCGGTATTTTTTGCAAGTCATTCACTAAACTTTTCTCAGAAAGCTGTATACTTTGATATTTACTACACTTTGTACTGTCAACTATTTCTATTTTTTCTGGCATCTTCAATCTCCCCTCACTAACTTTATTTTTTGATATCTTTGCTTTAAATCTTGCTTAATATAAAAGATATGATGGAATTTTTGTATCGCTCATATCCTTTATAAGCATCTTAATAAAATACTTATCCGTTTTGAGATCTTAGACTCACAACATATAAATCTATCTCTTCGTCCTTACTATTGGGGGCAACTCCAATTCTTTTTGTTCTATGGAATTAGATAGATATTTGAAAGTCCCATCTTCAAATGGCTGAACTACTATTTGATTTGTAAAAGCACAATCGGAATTATAATCTGACCATACTCCATCTACCATAAGTGTAATCGTTCCATTCGCATTTTCTGTATAATCAATCACTTCTCCAAATGGCGGATAAGGACTCGCATAAATCATTTCATATGGATAACTAGCACTGTCCTCAATATACCCACAATGTTTTCTCAACTGCTCTATAGATACTGGAAAATAGGTAGTCATAATGTTCTCATACTGTTCAGCTGGAATTTCCTGATTTTCTGTTCTAAGATTTTCTCCCGTATGGATACGATAAATGTCTTCATACATACAAGGCATAAGGATATCTTCCACATTGCTGCTGTCCCAGTTTGTGACAAGCATATTGTAATTCACATAACTCAGTCCTGATATGTACTTTTTTGTCAGTTCTCTGCAGTCATCTGAAAGTGGCTTTACCCTAAAATACTGTCTTAAACTTGCATGAGCAATTATTGTTTTATATGAATAAATAAAATATCCTTTTTCAGTAAGTTTGATTTCTGCTATATCACTTATTGATGTTCCCTGTATTTCTGGTATCCCTCCTTCTTTCCACCGAACTCCTACATAATAAGTCTGCAACTTGTCTTTTCGGTAAATAAAAGTTATTGCTCCAATCAATCCATCTCTATGTACTTTAAAAATTGTAACCATTGAATCCTGACCATTCAGATATTCTGTATAAAATGTTTCTATTGCTTCATAGTTCTGCATATTAGTGTCTTCTTCCACACTTACAAAACCATTTTCCCCCAATTTTTTTACTACAGCTTTTCGTTGTTCTCTGGTAAATTCAGTAATACCGGAAGAATAACTGGATATATCTACTATTTCAATATCCTTATATATCTCACTGACTGATTCTGCTGCTGATAATGCTTTATTTTGTAATTGTTGTTTTTCCTCATCCAAAATAAAACAGTCCTCTGCTTGGGGAATAACCCAATATGTTGAATCTGTAGAAGTTTCTAGATTCGTATCTTCTGTGGTTATTATTTCACTACTTTTCATTTCCACAGAAGGTTTCCATATTTCCTCTTCCACTTTTTTGTCTTCGGTATAAAATTTTCTCCCAAAAACTCCCCCTACTATTACAACAATTAACAATATTAAACTTAAAAATCCATATTTTCTAATCAACAATTTTATATTTCTCATTATCCAAACCTATCTTATATCTATTTTCAATATTGATGATTATATTTACTATCATAAGGCTATATTTCATCATCTAAATTAATAGTAACTTTTTATATCCGTTTATATTTTTCTTTCATATTTTTTAAATCATTTACGGTTTTTAATCATGTAATTTCTCATCTTAGTAAAATTTTTATTGAAAATAATTATATCATATTTTTCTCTCTGCGTCACTTATTTAAACGATTTAATCTATTTCATTATTACAGTTTTATCTACCTTAAAGTCAAAGTTCTGTGAAGCAAACAATATTTCAGAGAAGCCCCTCTTTTGCTTGGTTCTAAATCCAATAAGCACTAAATCACATTTCCTCATAAAACTGTTCATTAATAGGATAGCATCTTTCAAGGAACTTTTTTTAGAATAGATTGACTTGAACCGGATTTGTAATCTACTCTTTGACACACACTTCTATTTATTATTGTATTATAGTTTTAAATTTTCAGATAGACTTTCCAAAATCAAAATAGACAAAAGAAAACCTCCAAATCTATTTAAACTTGGAGGTATTATTTCGACTGTTTATTGCTTTGTTATATATTTCTGCAGTCTGCTTTGTGGTTTCTTTGGTATTGTATATAATAATTTGTTTTTTTCTAACAAGGGTTTAAGAAATTTACGTGTCATATATGTTAAATTTTTATAGCCTATATGTTCAGCAATTTCTTTTTTAGTTCGGGCAACTTTACAGTATTCAAGAATTTTATTCACAACATCATTCTGTCCCACTTGGTCACTTACTTGGTCACTTACTTGGTCACTCACTTGGTCACTACTTATTGGTCCTAACCTCATTGTTGCTGCATTATTTAATGGAATAATAGTTTTGAAAATATCTCCTTCTATGAACTGTGGTATCCCTCCAGAATACAATTTTGTAAATTTATAGGTGTTTCGCATACCAGAACCTAGTTCATCTGCAAGTCCAATTTCAACAACATTAACTTTTGAATTATTAGAAAGAGTTCAGAATTATTCAGAAAAGACTGGTGTACCAATATCCAAAATAATTGATTTTGCCTTAACGGAATATCTTAATTCAAAAGAAAAAGAAAGTTAATGTTTCATGACGTGTATATCCCACCCTTAAAAGGGTGGGCTTTATGCTCCTTTAGTGTAATTCAAACAAATTGCATTTCAGAATTTTTCTGTTATAGTGTAGAATATAGAGGTGAGCAAAACGAATTGATTAAAAACTGGATGTATGGAGTTTTGCTCATGACTATATAGAATACGTCGAGGAGACATTTTTCCTATGTATTATCTGATGAATAAAGATGTCATTGTTGCATCCTTTAATAAAGAGAACAACAGATGGAATCTATTACAACAAAATGCTGAATTTCCTCTTGGAAAATTCGAGATAAATGGATGGTTAGAAGACAGAAAAGCTTATAAACATAATCACTACTTAAAACAGCTTATGATAGATTGTGGATGTGAAACTACAGAAGGATTCATAAAAATTACACATGCTGCATCCATCAATGGCTCTTTTGGGATAAAGAAAGAGAATGAAAATGTCACATGAAATGATATCTCTTTTTACAAAAATGCTTTCAATGATACCATCTCAAAATTAGCATTTGAGGGACTTGGGTTATATGGAGTGCAGATGAACAGCATTTCTCCAGAATTTACAACAGATGGTTCTTTTCGCAAATGTTGGAAAAAAGAAGATGGCGAAATCTATCTCTATAAAAGAGGAATTTCAGGTGCTTATAATGCAGGGTTAGAACCTTATTGTGAAGCTCTTGCCTCTGAAATTATCCATAAAGCTGATTCAACCAGTGTCCAATACTCTGTTCTAAAGCTTCATGGAGAAATATATAGCCTTTATAGCAGATGGAAGAAACCTAAGCTGGTAGAAAAATATAAAACACTTTTAACCGGAATATAATATGCAAACAGCCCTCTATTGATTTTTAGAGGACTGTTGCTTTTTGATAACATTAAAAATCAACGTAAGCATTATTATATTTTGATTTTACAGTCCTGATAAAGTTCTCATTACAAGATCCACATCTTTATTCTCCAATTCCTGAATAATATGCAAATATGTCTTTTGTGTTGTTGTCATACTTGCATGACCAAGCCTTCTGGCTACGCTCGCAATGGATACTCCTGCGAATAAAAGCAACGAAGCATGTGTATGTCTGAGTCCATGAATTGAAATTACTGATATACCACATTTTTTACAATGCCTTGTAAGTACATCATTTACTGTGGAATTGTACACCTTATCCTTACCAATAAAAATCGGCTGTTCTTCCGACAAGCCTTTCACAAGCTCAGAAAACTTAACAACTATCTGCCAATCAATCTGTATCTTTCTAACTGACGATTTGTTCTTCGTTGGTAGAAATCCTCCATCACCTTTATAATCCCAAGTCTTACTTATCGACAACGTCTGTCTGGCAAAGTCAAAATCTGCCGGGGTAATTGCAAGTGCTTCTGAAAATCTCATTCCTGTCTTTGCCACAAGAAGAATAAACCAATCCCAGTTTACTTCATCCTTTATATCTAAATCTGCTATCAAAGTATGTAGTTCAAATTGATTCAGATATTTGATTTTCTTAGCCTTTGGAGCCTTACCTTTTATAATAGCTTTTCTGGTTGGATCTCTTGAAATCAATCCCTCATCTAAAGCATCTAAAATGGCTCCTTTAAGTTGATGGTGAAAATCCAGTGTTGTCTGTCTTTCATGCTCTTTCGCATAATCATTTAACAACTGCTGGTATATAGTTCTTGTCATTTCCGAAACCTTTAACTCTGGCACCAGCTTTTCAACCCATTTCTGAGTCATAAGGTATTTTGCCATTGTGGCTTCTCGTATTGCACCATTCTTATATAACTCAACCCATTGCTTGTAGTATTCATAAAATAATGTATCTTTGTCCATATCTTCTAGCATAAGCTACCTCCTTTTCATCTTTGCTTACGCTGATATAGACAATTAAAACATTATTAATGAGTTATGAGAGGCTTAATTTCTTCTTCCAATATTTTTCGGAGTTCTGCCATCATCTGAGCATAATATTTGAATTTTGGTAATGCTCGTTCCTGTGCAGCTTTATAACTTGTAAAGTCAATTGTCGCCTTTATTGCACTTTCATTTGGAATCTCACCATTTCTATAATGCGTTGCGGCATACATAACTTCCTCTTTAGAAGCAAACCAAATCAGGCAAAAATCATCAATTACTTTCTCTATACATTCCTGCTTTGTATTTTCAATAACATTAAGAATAGATTGTCCTTTATACTTGCTATCATCCAACTCAATCTCATATACCACGTTAGCCATAATATCGGCAATCTTTGGATTCTCTTTTCTTAGTTCCTCAATATACTGCTTGATTTCTTCAATCTTCTTCTGACGCTCTTCCGGTGTAATGTCCTCATCGCTATTTTCAGGGGTTACAATATTTTGAATCAAATTGATAATATATTCATAATCAATTTTGGTATTACTATATGCCATCAGCTCATAATCATAGTCTACAACCGGAGCATTCGGATCATCCTCCGAATCTGGCTTTTCCAGTCTAAGTTCTTCTATTAAATTTGCATAATGACCGGCATAATCTTCATATTCTCTCTCTTTCATTCCATAAGATTCCATCATTCCATGTTCATAATTAGTAAACGACTTAAGCTGTGTAAATAACTTATCAAAATTCTGGAACATTTTTACAAATACTTCTTTTTCTTTTCGTGACATTGCTGGAATGTCAGCAGGTGTCTGTGCAGCTACTCTTACTGCTGATAACGCTTTTCTAAAAGCCGGCTCTATCTCATCCCAGTCTGCCATTAAAGCCTCTTTAGTTCCTCCGGCAGAATATAGCTTCACCGCATTGTCTACAGATTCCTTAAATAGCTTAGGTGCTTGAAATGTAACAATCTGTCCATAAGTCTTAGGTTTGTCAAATATACGATTTGTTCTGGAGAATGCCTGAATCAAATCGTGCGGTCCCATTGGTTGTCTGTCAATAAATATCGTAGACATACATGGTGCATCAAATCCTGTCAGCAATCGATCTACAACAATAACTAAATCTACCTGTTCATTTCGGCTCTTAAACTTAGCATCTTTTCTTGCCAGTCTTTTATTCAGATTTGCATTATATCCCTGAATTTGAGACAAATCATACTTTGTCCCAAACATATTATTATAGTCATCTAAAGATTTCTGCATCTTCTGCTGATTTACTTGTGAACCCTCTTCATTTTCTGATACAGAGTATGTAATAGCAAACTTAGGGAAATCAGGCAATACCTGTTTCATTCTATCGTCTATAACAAGTGGTGTTTCCCCGTTTTTAACTCTCGTTAACAGGTCATAATATTTCTGAGCAATTTGGATAGATGCTGTTGTAAGTAATCCCTCATAAGTTTTGCCCTTACCATTTTGGAATCCTAACTTGTGGTAAGATTTATTAAGAATTACATCCAACACTTTTAACATATGGGTTTCGTTATCATATGCACTTACATCTGTTTCATCTATGATGTTTTTAGGTCCGTTATGCTCTACCTGAAAACCAAGAACTGCATTATCATGGATTGCATTTTGGATGGTATATCTATGAAGTCTTTTTCCATACAATTCCTCGGTAGTTCGTGGCAGATCGCCTAACTGCGGATATGGATTCTCTGCAAATCGTGGTGTTCCCGTAAATCCATACCACAAGGAATTTCCAAAAAATCTCTCCAACTCTCTTTTTGTTGTTGGTGTTATCGCCCGGTGACACTCGTCTACTACAAACGCCATTCTAAGATTTTTGATTTTATTATATTCCGGTGTTCCCTCTGTTAAACGCTTTGTAATCAGTCTCTGCAATTTCTGAATAGTAGTAACTACTACCTGACGATCATCAGATTTAAGCTTATTTTTGAGATCATTTACATTTTCTGTTTCATCTACATCTATAAGATCATTGTTTGCATAAGCCTGAAAAGCCTGTGTTGTCTGAGTATCCAAATCTTTCCTATCAATCAGGAAAATAGTTTTATCCAAAGACGGAATATCCATAAGCAAATTTCTGGTCGCTTTATATGATGTCAATGTCTTTCCTGAACCTGTTGTATGCCATACAAATCCCGACTTACCATTTCTGGAAGCTTCTCGGATAGCTTCAATAGCATGAATTTGATACGGTCTTAAAATAATCAGTTTCTTTGCGTCCTCATCCAGCACTGTATATCTTGCAATCATCTCATGTGCCTCGGGTATCCGAAGAACACTTTTGGCAAAATCAATATAATCAGCCACCGGATTGTTTTCTTTATCCACCCAACCACTCATAAATTTCTCGTTCAGTTCACCATCTGATGTGGCAGCAAAATATTTAGTATCAACGCCATTACTTACTACAAACATCTGAACAGCTGAAAATATCCCATTAAACTTGCCTTCGCCAATGTATTTTTTTATCTGACGAAATCCCTCCAGATAAGAATGCTGTTTATTTTTTAACTCGATATGAATCATTGGCAATCCATTAATCATGAGTGTCACATCAAATCTACGATCTCTTACTGCCGATTTACCAGTATCTTTGTTACCCAACGCTTGATATTGATTGATAACTTCGTAAACACTGCTGCCACCTGCAATATGTTCATGATTCATAACAACAAGATGCAATTTCTCTGTGTTTCTTTGTACATGAACCATAACCTTTCCGTTTTCTCCAACAAGCCATTCTCCTGCTTTATAAAAGCTGGAAAACTGCAATTGATTTTTAACCTGTTCAAATTCAGCATCTGATAGAGAAATACCATTTAGACGATCCTTATTATTTTGTTCCAGAATATATCTGAAATTTTTCCAAAGATCCTCCTCTGTTTTTAAATCCCGCCTGTAAGTCCATTGGGAATCCCCATATACTAACTGATCAATTAGTTTTTGTTCGATTAAAGCTTCTAATTCTGGCATCTTTCGTCTCCTTTGCTATCACTTTGATTTTATATATGTAAAAAAGCCTTTTTTTAACAATTTTAGCTTACACTGGTGAAGGGTGATGAGGTGGTCTATGTTTTCAAAATATCTTCCGATTTTTTTTTGTTCATCTATTGTAGACGGCATCATTAAATTCATAGCTGCCATCTGCTTTCCTGATACTTCGACAAAAGTTGAGCCAGCACCAACTGTTTCACCATATCGTTTTAGTTCTTCTGATCGTGAATAAATAAAATATGAATCAAGCTCATTCTCATGAGGAACGATTGACTGAAATCCTTGGTTTGTACAGGATTTTTTGCGTAAAATAGCCATTTTCCCGATTCCGGCACGAGAGGTAAATAAAACTGTTCCTACTGGCAACAACTTTGCTGAACTATTGTTAAATCCCTCTTTTGTGATTTTTCTTTCGCTTGAATCAACATAAATCTGATCTGCAATTTCTGCCGGAGCATACCAATCAATATCACCATCCCAATACTCATCTTTACTTGTGTTAGGTGTTCCACCGCCAATGATATCCGCAACCTCTCCCAGCTTACGCTGTTCCCAAACAAAAGCCATATTTTCTTTTAAAATGAAAAATCACAATGGGCTAAATACTAAACAATTGGCTTTATTATCTTAATTCATAATTCAAGCAGAAATACTAATTGAGATTAGGCTTTAGATTAAACACATCGTAAGTCATTAATTGTTATTCTTATTATCAAATACACTTCGGACATTTGAATTCATAATTATTTTCTCATCCTGAGTGCTTATTTTTCTTATACAAACATGTTTTGTAGCATGAATTTCTTCATATTTTGCAATTCATCACACTTTCGCTGGTGAAGGGTGATGAGGTCATCAAGGGCTTCAAAATATCTCCCTAACATCACTTGTTCATCTACAAATGGCAACATCACAGGAAAGTCCACAAGAATATTTTGGTTTAAATGTTTTATTGTTCCGCCAGTCGCCTTTTCATTAACATAGTCCATTAGAAAAGGAGCTTTTAGATACTGGAACAGATACTTTCCATCCACTTGCTTTTCATCTTTAATAACCACATTAAACACTCCCGCATTTAATGTCGCAGGCATTGGTAATCCTTGAATATACGCTACTTTCCCTAATGTTCCATCCTTAGTAATTAAGATACTGCCATTCTTAATTTGAATATGTTTATCTTGCTCATATCTTTCCTCTTCTACATAATGGCAAGTATCATAATTTACTCGCCCATCATCAAAATCTGTACCAGTAATTAACATGTACTCCCCACTGTCAAGAAACTCTGATGTCCGCAAATTTTGCCAACCAATTCTAGCGTGCATTGTAGCAACCTCAGATAGCTTACGCTGTTCCCAATCTTCCGTGAATCCATTGAATCTGATTTCTGGAACAGCTTTCCCATTTTGCGGAAACATCTTTTGAAGCATAAATTTCTTCAATTTTTTTGTCTGTTCGCACTTTCGCTGGTGAAGGGTGATGAGGTGGTCTAATGCATGAAAATATTCACCAATCTTCTTTTCCTCCTCAATCGTTTCCGGGAATGAAATCATATATTTTCCGAGCTGAGGGACTGTTAACTGAGGAACGCCTGTTGATTCAACGAATACACCATGGTTATTAATTGCGTTCTCTAAAAAGTAAATATTATGTTCAGAACGAATAGCAAGCAGCCTTACAACAGGTGTAAAATCAAGGGTTCTAGCTTGTGCATGTCCAACATCTCCTCTTCCAGTAACTGTTACCGCAGGAGCTTTAACACGATAATACTCGTCATAATAACCTACAATACCATCATTAGTTAGTGCATTAGCATATATTGGGTATTTTCCATTTTCAACAACTTTTTCCTTATTAATATCTCCTCCAGCAATCATTTCTGTCGCTACATCCCCCAACTTACGCTGTTCCCAATCTTCCGTGAATCCATTGAATCTAATTTTAGGTTTACTCATACTACTCACCCCTCAATCATCCCAATATACTTATTTAATGATGCCATCAATGAGTTATCGGTTGTTCTAAGCTCTTTTAACAAAGATACAAATTCCCCTTGCAGCTTATTAAGCTCTTCATCCGTACTTACCATATCTGTGAGTAACTCATCTAAATCAATTTCTTCTTCCTGTTCAAAATTGTCTACATAACGAGGAATATTCAGATTAAAATCATTTTTCTCAATATCTTCAAAGCTTGCGAGATATGATTCCTTTTCCACTGTTTCTCGTTTCGTATAAAGATCCAATATGGAATCAATATGCTCGTCCGTCATTGTATTCTGCTTCTTTCCCTTATCGAACTTCTGAGAAGCATCAATAAACAATACATCTCTTCCATCTCTATGTTTTTTAAGCACTACAATACAGGTAGGTATCGAAGTGTTGTAGAACAGGTTAGCCGGCAAGCCGATTACAGCATATACATTTCCCGAACGAAGCAGTTTTTCTCTTATCTTTCCCTCTGCTGCACCACGGAACAAAACTCCATGAGGTAATACAATTGCCATTGTTCCATTATTTTTCAAATGATACAGACCATGTAAAAGGAATGCATAATCAGCTTTTGACTTCGGTGCAAGAACTCCATAATCACTAAATCTTTCATCTTGTAAAAAACCTGCTGCCGCACTCCATTTCGCTGAATATGGCGGATTCATAAGAACCATATTAAAGTCTGTTTCCTCTCCGGTTGGCCAATCTGCATCTAAAGTATCACCATTACGAAGACGCTGATTTTCAGGAGCAATTCCATGTAAAAACATATTCATTCTTGCAAGGTTATATGTTGAGGTCATAAGCTCCTGTCCATAGTATTTGATATTTCTAGGATCATTCGCATATTTTTTGGCATTAAGCAGCAGTGAACCCGAACCCATACATGGATCGTAAATAGATAAACCTTTCTTATCTTCCTGTCCCGTAATTGCTATTTTTGTTAAAATCTTTGACACCGCTTGAGGGGTATAGAATTCTCCGGCTTTCTTTCCTGTTTCAGAAGCAAACTGACCAATCAAATATTCATATGCATTTCCTAATACATCTGCATCTGAATTAAGCAAATCTGCTTTATCTATTTCTTTAATCAGATTTGAAATCGTATCACTCTGTTTTTGATCTCCTGCACCAAGACGATTTGAATATAGATCAATGTCTGTAAACAGATCAGCAAATAAAGGATCACTCTGTTCAATGTTATTAAATGCCTTTTGTAAATGCTCTCTATTGAATGAATTGTTTCTTGCTGCATCTGCAAAACAAGTATATGTTAAATCCGGCTCAATCACATAATGCGTAGTTGTCTTAATCTCATCCATAAGTTCTTCTGCACTTTCATCACCCAAAGCTTCCCGATATGCATCCAATGCAATTTTCAAAGTTTCCGGTTTTTCATCATAAATAAGGTCATACACTTTAATCAAAAAAGAATCTGACAAGTACTTGTAAAATACGATTCCAAGCAAATAATCCTTATACTCGTTTGCATCCATTTTAGAACGCAGAATATCTGCTCCACTCCATAAAACACTGATTAGATCTTTACTGTTTTCTAATTCTGCCATCTCTCATTTCTCCTTTAAATATTAGTTTTTCCATTATCCCAGCCAAGTGCTGCTGTAGCTTCAAGGATTTCTTTATGATTATTAACATTATCAAGTATTCCAATCACCAAACGGTACAATGAATCAAACTTATTCAAACCCAAATTTTCATCATATTCACCATGTACAACGTTACTTAGTTCCTGAAATAACTTGTATCCATTGGCAGAAAATTCTGCTGGAATAATCGAACACTGTTTATCAACCTTAATCAATAAATCCTTAAAGTTTCTTGGATTTCCACCTGGATGCTTTGAATATTCAATGTTCATAGCCTCCGCAGATTGTATCGTAATTTTCTCGAACACCTTTCTTAAATATACTATTGCCCCTGCACCAAGCCCTTCGTTATAGGCAAGTTCTGCTTTATCAAGAAGGGTTGAGTACTCCCCATATCTGGGCGAATTAGTAACATGCTCTGATAACCTTGCATTCTTTTTCATTATTCTGACTTCTGGTGCAAGACCTGTAATATCATTATTGCTTTCTACTAAAAACCACGCTGGAACTGAAGTTCCACACCGACAAGTTAGCACACAATCTATACTTACAATATTTTTATTCACGAAAATACAGGACAAACTCGGCTTTGAATAGAAAGTCCTCATATCTTCACAATTTTTACAGTAAAAATTCAAAGCCACACTACCAACTGATACATCCACTTTTTGCCCTGCCATACCTTTTTTATTTATCAAAAATCCATCTATCTGCTTGTATTCTTTATCTGGATGTTTCGATAAAACATCTGACAATTGCATAATTAATCGCCATCCTTTGTTCTTTCTATCTCAACGATATCATCCATGCTACAATCTAATGCCATACATATTCTGACCAACACATCCATGGCTACATATTCGTTGTTTGTCATTTTAACCATTGTACTTCTTGCAATAGATGTTTTTTCACGAAGCTCCACTTTAGATATCCCCTTATCTATTAGCATTTTCCATAGTGGTTTATAATTAATTTTTGCTCTTTTTTCCACCAAGCTTGTGACCTCCATACACTCCACACTTACGATTGGTTTCAACGAAAATATTGTATCATATAATCGTTGAAATCACAATCTAAACGTATGAGAACTCATACAGCACTAAAATACTCAAAACTGTAAAATGACGTAAACCTTGGGTCTTCATCCTTTTATCCTTTTTATCAGTAACTATGTAACAGCAAGTGCTTACTTAAACAAAGTACTTGCCTAAATCTACTCAATTTATCTACTCCGATTCCATTACTTCTCATCACTATAATAATCATTATTTCTCGTTTCGTCCGACTGCTTCTTCTCCATCACATCTACAACTTTTATATAATCATCATATAGTTCCGAACTATACATTTTCACATTAAGCTTTTTTAACACCAATGAATGCAGCTTCATATCCACATTTAAATCATCACCCGAAAATTGGAACAAATCTGCTTTTACCTTTACCTGTTGCAAGGTAAGAGTTGATGTCTTTCGGCATCTCAATCCTTCCAAATAGTCCAGATAGTCCCACTTGTGCGGATATACTAAATTATCAATATTATTGAGTGCATCGTTCCATAATTCCTATGCTTTCGTACTAATTTCCTCCTGCATTGCTTCAATCTGCTTCTGTTCAAATTCTTCCTTCGTCAGAATCGGCACAGACAACTCTTCCATTGTCTTGGAATCATAATCCGTTATCTTTTCTTCCATCAAATAATCTGCATAATCAGAGTTCCAATCATCGGAACGGCATTTGCCATAAAGTACTCAACCCTGATATCTCACGCTCTAAAGCCAGTTTTCTATTCCTTTCTGATAATTCTGCTTTTCTATTCTGTTCTGCCTTCTCTAGTGCAGCTTTTTTCTCTGCAGCAATTCTAACTTTCTCCCTTGCCTCTGCTTCTGCCTTTTCCCTTTTCTCCGCAATCCGCACAGCTTCTGCTCTTGCACTCTCTTCTGCAATCCTTTTTGCTTCGGCAGCAGCTTTCTCCTTTATTGCCACATCAATATGTTCCATTAGTTCTGCTTTCCCATATCCGTTTCCCAGTTTGTTACCACGAATACCTCAATTCTGCCACAAAACTCATCTTCCTTTTCTCTTGTTTCAAGATACGGATCATTTTTCTTAAGCAAATGTTTCTCATCTTTCTTCTGTGACCTGATATAATCTTATATCCGACACCATACGGATTCTTTCTTACAATCAGCGGAACAAGCACACCATTTTCCTCAATGCTTTTACTCAGCTCAAATAATTTCATATCGTACTCTACTTTAAATGGATGTCCCTTAAAGTCTTGTAATTCTGCAATTTTCACTTTTCTGGTAATTACACTGTCCTTGTCTGTCCCTGATAAACTGATATTTCTGTTTTCTTCCATCCTTGCCACCTTTCTGTCATTTGAAAGATATTTGAGAGATTCGGCAATTTTCAGAAAGATAAGACCGCCTGCTCTCTTCATCAAAAGATGTTGAAAACAAGCGGTCTTACGACTTTTTCTCTATTCGATTGTTAATGAATTTTGATGTAATTTATCTGTCTGTTCTTCTCATTTATGAACATCAGATAAATATGTATACTCATACAAGTTCCATCACTACAGACATTTTTACATCGTGAAAAAGTTCCTTTTCTTTGCCGATTCCGTCAGTTTTATTGAACCTGAAAATACTCGCAAAGTGCGTAAACTCAAGGTTTTCTACAAATCTGCCCGATGTAGTAATGTGACGCACTCCACATGCCGTGAGTGGGGAATAAAGATGCACTTGCCTTGGCCTGCTTGGTAAATATAAGCTATAAAATAGCGCTTTAATTCCTCCCAAAACCTATAGATTAGGAAATGAAAATTCTAATAAGGGAGAACAAAAAGAATCAATTTCTGTTGAGGAACTGACAGAACGGGTGGACAGATTGTTTGGCAGAAATCTGACTTATGAAAAAATAAGGGAAAAATTGATAGGTATTACATTATACTTTTATCCAGACTTGGAGAAAATAATTCAGGCACTAATTCATAAGTCGTCTATTAATATTGATTTAAAGAACTTATTAAGAAATAATGTAGATTTTTTTGTTAAATATATGGATGATGTGAATCATTTAAATTTGAGGACTTTTCAGTTTTTCCTTTCAAAAATAGAACATTTATACAATATCATTATTGAAATTGAAAATCAGGCGCAGGCTGCTTTTTTCAATTACATACTTCATTATTGTTTTAAAATATGTGTGAATCATAGAGCAGGAAATTTATTATATTGTTGGGAACGAAATCAGGAATATGGGAATATAAAGTTTAGTAAATTGGATATATTTGGTTCTTCATCGGCTTTCCGATTTGTTGATGATTTTGTAGTAGACAGCATTCTTGATAGTAAACGTGTGCAAAGAATGATGGAGGTGTATGAGGCAGAATTTTTCCTGTCGAAAAGCGAATATGAAATGCCTTTTCGTAAGTTAGAAAGTTCTTGGTATATTCTACAGGATAGGGAAATTGAAAAATATTTAGAAGAAACCCTAGATGACCTCTCTAAGAATGAGTATAAAATAGTTGAATATGCAAGGATGATTCCATTAATGCTGCGGTTAGAAAAAATAGGTTTTTCGTTTCATTACTGCAAAGACAGATTTAGTATCACACTACATGAAGGAATTAGGGGCAAAAATGATAGATTGGCATACGCTATATATTGACTCATACGCTGCCATTGCATTGATCAACAAATATTTTAAGGAAGGGTGAATGACATGATCGTAGCAGAGAGGAAGCAAAAAACTATTATAGATAAATTCGATAGATTTGGCGAAAGAATGCCAGATGGAAGATTAACAGCACCTTCAGACGGAAAAGTGTATCGTTTGAGAGAAGCGATACTGCTATCTAAACAACTTGGGAGACCGTTGTCGCAGGAAGAAATGAAAGAATTTGAAGTATAATGGTTGGAATAATATCTGCAAATCACTATAAGATTTGCAGGCTTTCTTCTGCCCATTTTTTCATTAAATAATATCTATTTAAAAGTGGAAAGCTATAGAGCAGTAAATAACAGGTAAAGTATGTACTATAGCAAAAAGCAGGTTTCTAATCACGATGAAGTTAATCATTGGCTTGTCTAAAAAACAATTTCCCTTCCATCCGATGCAACAAGATACTGCAACTCCCTGCCTTTCTCAGTAACACTTTTACCTATTTCATCCTGATTCGCTACTATAATTACTTTCATTTTCTCGTGTTCCACAAAAGAATTGATGTATCCTAAAATCTCATTGATTGAACAATTGCATCTCTCCAGATCATCGAAAATTAATATACTATTTTTTATTGGCAGGAAACTCTCTATTACACTGCTAATATCCTGCTGTTCCAATTCAACATTTCTAGCAAAAGGTTTTACAACTTCTAGTGCAATCGGTACTAAAGAAGATACCACATCAGCTCCCTTCTTTAACACATTTCCCAATTTTTCCGTTTTTCCAAAATACGCTTCTACGCATAATTTTTTGGAAATATCCTCAATTGATTTTACACCATAAAGAGAAATATAGATTACATTGTGCTTTTTATATCCTTTAATCGATTTCACCTTTTTCTCTTCATGCTCTTTTAATTCTACTATTAATTTTTTTAAAACAAAATAAGTTTTACTACATCCCCATGTGCCATCTATCATAACAGCGTAATCATATAAATATTCGTCCACATACTTCTTTATTGCTGCGACAATTGCATTATCATCCAAAATATTCCTGCCAGAATCTAGTCTACTCATCATATACTCCTTTTGGAATTACGATTAATTATATGTAATATCATATCATAAATTAGCATTCTTTACCATAAAATGTGAATATATTCATATATTTATAATAATTAAATCGGATATCTATCCTTCATATCAAAAAAATAATACATAACTGCACCAATCAGAAAAAGTGTAAGCATAAAAGTCATATATCTCAGTACCAGTATTATTAAAAAATTCATACTTCTCTCCTCACTGTCTAACAGAACCTTCCCCATCTCAGCTTTCAAACTCTCCCTTCGCCTCAGCCACAGTTTTGTCCATCTGTTCCAAAAATAAATCATTCAGAAACGGAATATCATTGCTCAGTTTCCGACCTGCACCCTTGAGTACATTCACAATCCACTCTCTGTCACTCTTACTCAGCACACGCTTTTCATCAAGCAGTTTCTTTACTTCCGCCGCTTCTTTTACCAGCTTTCGGGCGATATCATCCGCAGCATCCTCGACCTCCCTCCTCATTATTTTTTGTTTATCCTCGTAAGGACACTTTGGAACAGGCTACCCTCCGATGTTTGTGATCGTCACCGGAACGCCATCACCCATGTTCAGTGATGTAATCGCTTCCGCAAACTGAGTGTAGGACATATCCACCTCTACGATACAGTTTTTCCTGCTGGTCTTTACATAGTACCTGTCCTGACTGTCCTCCCGCTCCATAAATCCATTTGAGATGGTCAGCCAGATAACATCGGTGTGCATAATCGAACTGCCAAACAGCGCCGTACCGGTTCCTCCAATCGATGATCTCGCAAGCTGAATCATCCCATAGCTTGGGTGTTGTTTCTTCTCCATTTTTTACCTCACCTCCTTTCCGCATTTTTCATCATTTTTTCTCCAAATTCTGCCTCAAAGTGATTTTCACCCGTGATCGTCGTTAGACGAGCACTTGCATCTATAAAATCGGGCAAAAAAAGAGGGCAAAAATTGGTTGGATTTTTCGCCAATTTTCGTCCTCAAACCACAAGATGTTGTGGTTTTTAGTGCCAAATTATTCATTTTCCCACAAGCTGCATCATTATTACTGACTCTACATGTGTTGTCACTTACATAGGAACACACATCTTTTACCTCGTCTACGATATGGGAACACAATTCTTTCGCTTTATCCCCTATGCTCTTAGACTTGTCAAAACGCTCTTTTGCATTTCCAATTTCATTCCTAAATCCTGTTTTATATATGAAAGTGATTTTATAGGGATCTTTATTTCCATCTTCATCATAGCCACCGACTATGACCTTTTCAATTATACTCTCGAATATTCCTCTGTCAAATTCCTCCAGAACACCATTCTTTGACAATGCTTTTTTGAAATCTGCAATCCTCCGTTTCAAAGAAACTTCATCTTGCATTTGCTGTTCTAACATCGCTAAATTTGCCTTTATGTCAGACAGCTTTCTTTCATAGCCTACATCCGTTTCTTCATAGATGTCCTGTGCAACAATTCCTTCTAGGTAATTTTCCAGTAATTTCTTTCTCTTAACTTGAAGATTGTCTGCACTTTTTTGTAGCTTTAACACTTTATCTTTCGCAGAATCCTCGCTCAAAGTCTTTTCCACTCTGGAAATAAATTCGTCTAACACATCTTTATTATCTGCACATAGCATTTTATACGATTCAATAAAGGCTTCCTCTATCACCTGTTCCGGTATACCTTTACTGTCTGGGCAAAATCTTTTGCCATCCTTAGTAGATTTCACACATTGCCAAATTGTTTTTTTATATTTAGAACTGCTATGCCACCTTCGCCTTGACAAATTCGCTCCGCAAAATCCACATTCTAATAAGCAGCTAAACGCATATTGTCGGCTATATTTCTCTCGCTTTCCCGGAGTAACCGATTTTCTTCCCCCGTTCCTCCGTTCTCTGATTTCCTGCGCCCTTGCAAAAGTTTCTGCGGAAATAATTGGTTCATGGTGGTCTTTAATATAAAACCTATCTTCTTCCCCAAGATTTTCCAATCTCCTTTTAGAGATTGGATCAACTGTAAATGTCTTTCCTAATAATATATCACCTTTATACTTCTCATTATTGATAATTCCCATAATACTTGAAGATGTCCAAGGATTTCCTCTTATCGTTGTTGTCCCCTGTTCGTTTAACTCTCTGGCTATCATCGAACTTCCTGCGCCAGCAACATATCTGTCAAATATGTACCTTACAGTTTCTGCCCCTTCTTCATTTATAGATAATGACTTTGTTGTTACATCATAATCATACCCAAGACAACCTTGAAACCCTACCAATTCCCCACGTTTCATTTTCATTTTTAAGCCCTTTTTCACATATGCAGAAGTATTTTCTACTTCCTGCTGTGCAACTGAACTTAAAATTGTCATCAGAAATTCCCCGTCTTTGAGAGTATTTATCTTTTCTACCTCAAAATAAACTGCAATTTTCCGTTCCTTTAACATCCTGACATATTTTAAGGTATCCAACGTATTTCTTGCAAAACGGGGCAAGCTCTTAGCAATGACCATATCAATCTTGCCATCCATGCAATCCTGTATCAGACGTTGAAAATCTTCTCTTTTGTCAACTTTTGTTCCTGTTATCGCTTTATCTGCATATACACCCGCAAACACCCACTGTGCATTATTTTGTATCATTTCAGTATAATAATTAACCATCGAGTTATAGCTTTTTATCTGATCTTCATCATCCGTACTGACACGACAATACGCTGCAACTCTCAAGCGGTCAATTTTACGGACTTTGGAAGATTCGTCAAATGGATTGTTTGCTTTAATAATCTCAACTTCCATATCTTCCTCCTTTTGTGTTCCTACCGTAGTGTTCGCTTTTATTATATTGCAACACAGTCAATAAGTCAAGCAGTAATGTTCGATATAATGCCATAATCCCGCATTAACTTCTTTTGAATTTGCTCATACTCCAACTGATTTATCAATTTCAGCTTTAAAAGCTGCTTTAACATAGATAACTGCATACTGTATCTTAATAATCTTTTTCCGTCTATAAACACTCACCCTTTCTTTATTAAAATATCCTCACAGGTGGCAGGCGGGAAACCTGCCCACATTGGACTTGCACCATCATCTTTTCTATGTGACTGGCTTCCGCCAGAAGTATCATTATCACGAAACTGCTTCTTCGCCAATAGAATCCCCTTCCTGCATAGGAAGTTTTCTACTCCAACACTGATATTCTCTCGCTCGTGCCTTTGCTTCAACATTATAGAATGCTTCTTCACTTTCAATTCCGTACCGGAACAGACAGTCATAGCGTATCTGCTGCGTAGCTCCACAGTTTCTCACGTCCTGTGAGGTTATTGCATATTCAGTTGTCAAGGTTCATGTGCGCATACCCCGGTCAAACAGCAGAAAGGGACACCGCCGACTTTTTGTTATGCGACTTCAAAAGCCAATATCTTAGTAATCAGCTTCGTTTCTAATCTGCGACGCAAGGTTTCATCAACACAGTAATGCGGTATGCCGCATTCGTCATAGAGTTTTCTTGTAGCCAATGCTGCAATGTAACCCTCATAATGCTTCAGAACCCTGTTGATTGCTTCCACATCGCCGGAAGCCGCTGCCGCTATAATATGGTAGGGCAGCAATTTTGAACACTTACTTGATTTCTCCATTTCTGATTCCTTCCATAATCTTTTTTAATGCCTGTAGTGAGCTGACACGATGATGATGAATGGTACTCCTGACCAGATTCATGTGTTTTGCGATTTCCGTATCAGACATATCCATGAAAAAAGACAAAAGAATTACATTCCGCTTTTTCTCCGGCAGATACTTCAACGCTTCGCTGATAAGCTCGTCCTTTACCTCGATGTCATAATCAAGGACACGAAACATTTCCGATTCAGCTATGTACTCATCCACAGTATTCAACCGACTCAACTCCTCCTCCGGCACTTGTGACAAAGAAATTTCATGCCGTCCCCGGTACTCCATTTCCTTTTCATAGTTGACCTTTTCACCATGCAATACCATTTTGCAGAAGCTGTCAAACTGATGCCTGACTGCCTGTTTTCTTTCGGAAGAAGATTGCTCCATAAGAGTTCACCTCCTTCCGTATCCAAATGAGACAGAGTGAAATGGTTCTCCCTTTCACCCCATATCCCAATCGGGGATAGGCAAAACGTCGAAAACTTTGCAATTTTTTGAAAAAGTTTTCAAATATATAAAAAACGCCCGGACAGGTACAAATCCTGCGGACGTCTTTTATCCCATAATATAAAATTATAGCTACATCTTCGTAATCTCTAACACTACCTTTGAGGGTATTCTCAACAGCTTCGTCTGTTAAGATTTTTTTAACCGTTTAAACCCGGTATCCCCTCTTAGATGTAGCTGTTGCATGGCACTCCCCACGCAATCAAAAAGCAAAAAGACACTTGAAAAAGCCTTTGCCGGATTGCGTTTTTTTTACAATCCCAAAGGATTTCAAATGTCTTGGTAGTGTTATACACTATTTAATTTTAATCTCTTACACTTTTCACTTTTTGAAGGTATCGTTATACACTACTTAAAAGAAGTCACAGGAGGTGAAAAAGTGTCAAACATGGCTCCCACTTTAGGGCAAATAATGAAAAAAGCTCGCCTTGAGCAGCGATTTACACAAGAAGAAATTGCAGAACGCATTGGCTGTCATCCCCAATATTACAAAAATCTGGAAAATGACAAGGGTACGCCGAGTATTCAGCTTTTTTGTACCATCATGCGTACATTGAACATATCTGCTGATTCATACGTTTATCCAAATCAAAATATAAACGATCCCTGTTATCAGAAGATTATGCAGTTACTTGGACAATGCAGCCAATACCAGCTTTCCGTTCTTCTTGCAACCGCAGAAGCTCTGGTATGGGATAATCCCACAAAGAAAAATGATACATAGAAAACATAGATTTTCTTATACTGAAATGTAACCACTTCTAATTCTTTTATAGTTTTTTATAGTTTTTCTAACCTATCTATAGATTTGACAGATATGTTACATTCAAAAGGCTCATATCCGTCTGCAATGAGCCTTTCTTTCATTTTAACTTTTCTATTGCCCTCTTAATTTTTTCATCCGATTCCAATAATCCCAAACCTGACAATATCTGCACACAATCTATAACTCCCTGACAATATGCTTCCTGCTGTTCCTCAAAAGACACCGCCTGCATCTGTTCTATATAATTGCAGATTGCCCTCTGTTGTAGTTCAGATAAATTCTTTTGTTCCTTCTCCCACACTTGCCTAAATATTTTCAAGGCTTTCTTTTCTTTCTGGCAGCTCTCCAAATGAATGATAGAGTTCCTCTTAATATCCTCACAGCGTAATTCTTTTAGAAATAATGATACTTTTACCCATACCTGACTTTCCATCTTTGATTTTCTCCTTTTGAAATTTATATTTTCACATTGTAACGCAAAATGAGCAGATATTACCATTTTGCTCTGTAACATCTGCTCATTTTGTTCTTTCGCTAAATTTGTAGCCCACTCCCCATACAGTGATGATATATCTTGGGTGTGCCGGATCAGGCTCTATCTTCCGTCGAATTTTGTTGATGTATGCGGTCATGTTCCGTTCATCAAAAACATATTCATTATTCCAAACAGCATCATAAATCTGCTCTTTGCTGAAAACACGCCCTTTGTTCTGTACCAACAGCATAAGTATTTCAAATTCTTTTCCTGTTAATACAATTTCTGTTCCATTACGAAAAACCTGATAATTCTCTGGCACAAGTTTCAGACCATCAAAGGAAAACGACGTATCCTTTTCAGTTTCCATAGGTAATTGATAGCCATATTCCTCTATCAGACACCTGAGCTGATTGATAAAATTATCATCAACATTCTCCATTTTAATGAGTATCACATTTCCAATTTTACATCACTTCTTTCCTTAATTATCCTCAACCTGTTTCTATTTTACAATTATTGTTCCACTACTGCTGCTAATCTCTAATTTGTTATTGCCTTGCCCGATATTTCCCTGTTTACAGCCTGATGTGTCTTTTGTAAAATCTATATTGCTTAGCTGCATTGTTATATCATTAGAATCAGTTGTAACATCTAATTGCAAATCCGTTGGACTTTCCTTATGTGATACGGATACATCGCCTGAATCAGTCTGTACTTTCAATGCTGAATAAACGCCTGCTCCTCCTACACCGACTTCACCGGAACTGGTGACAATCGCCAAAGAATCAAAATTTACATCCTTTAATGTCACATATCCTGATTTGCTTACAATTTCCACATCAGGTATCGTACTGTTTTCAAACGTTACATCTCCTGATGTTGTGACTATTTTAGCATTACTCACAGTCACATTAGACAATACCACATATCCTGATGTATTGACTAATGACAGCTCCTGAACAGAAATGTTATCAATCTGCATATTTCCACTTCCATTGTTAATTTTAAATGGGATTTCTATTCCTTCAGGCAAATATACCGTAATTTCACCGGGCTTTCCAGCCGAAAATTGCTCTGACATATTTTGCTGCTTATCTGATTGCAGGATATTCAAGGCATCATCTTTCTGCGTTATTGCGATATTCGACTTTTCTTTTTCAATCGTTCCACTATAGCTAACATGAATGTTTTCATCGGAAGATGCATCCACTTTCAATTCCCATGACTCAATATTTACATTAATCTCGGAAATACCGTCAACCTTAAAATCCTGTTTATCATTAACCTTGTTCCCTTTGCCGCATCCGGTAAGGCAGATGCCGCAACACATTACAATAATGAAGAAATCTATTATTTTTTTCAATTTATTATCTCCTTTACAACAAATCCCTTGTTTCCGCATTGAAAACGGACAGCACCGCAAACGTAAATGATACGACCGTCAAAATAGCGGGAAATACCAAGTTACCAGCTAACGAAAAATCTCCGATATTTGCCTGTGTGAGAAAAATCAGTATAAAAGAAGCTATAATTGTTGCTTTCGATGACTTCATTATCATTCCGATAAAAAGCGCAATAAAGCTCATACTCACAATCACAACTGACTTTAACAAAAGCTGGATATAAAAGGACAGGCTTCCCATATTGAAGTCAACCGCAAATGATGATTCCATGCTTAGTGAACCGATAGAAACACAGGCATAAATCAACAGTTTCGTTACCACCAGCGCAGCAAAATTAAACAGCCAGACCGCTATCATCTGAGATGCTAAGATTTTCTGCCTTTTAATCGGGTAAGAAAACATCAGGTTCATTGTTTTATTCTTATATGCACTTACGATAAAAGAAGCCAGCATAACACTTGTGAATATCAGGAAGGACATACTTGTAAACAGTTCAATCGGCGCAGAGATTGTACCCATTCCCTCTGCTGCATCCAGCGTACCGTCCGGATCGTTTGCAATCCCCAAAAATGCCAGTGCGAATACAAACAGACAGAGAAACGCCGCCAGAATGACCGCACCCCGCATATATTTTGCTATGTTATTCTTCTTCCATTCCAGTTTTATCAGTTTTATCATTTCCTTACACCCTCCCCTGTCAGCTTTAAGAAATAGTCCTCAAGACTTTCCGCTTTTTTACTGATAGAATTGATTTCCACCTCATTCATGGCTAATGCCTTTGATATGTCTTTTGTATCAATACAGGCATCATAGATGCGGATACACTTCTCATCAATTACCTTGAAGTTGCTTAGCTCCAGTTTGTCAGCCAGAACATAAGCCGCTTTTTTGGTATTCTCAACCGCAAGCTCTATATATGCCGTATTCATTTCCGAGATTTCTTTCATGGAAATTTCTTTCATCATGTTTCCATGATTGATAACGCCAATCGTATCTGCAATGCTTTCCACCTCTGAAAGCATATGGCTGGATATAATGATTGTAATTCCATATTCACTGCACAGCATCCTGAATAAATCCCTGATCTGTTTCATTCCGGCTGGATCAAGCCCGTTTGTAGGCTCGTCAAGTATCAGCAGTTCCGGTTTGCAGAGGATTGCGCGGGCAATTCCTAAACGCTGTTTCATTCCCAATGAATAGCTTTTTACCTGCTTTTCGGACGCATCTGCTAATCCCAGCATTTCAAGCGCATCCTCCACACATCCGGGAGTATGATACCCCATGTACTCAGAGTGAAGCTGCAAATTGTCCTTTCCACTCATATGGTCATAAAAACATGGAAATTCAATAATGCTTCCCATCCTTTTCAGCACCTCATAAGATGCAGGCGTAAGCTTTTCTCCGAACAGCCAGACCTCTCCTGAGGTTGGTTTCCAGAGATTTGTGAGCATTTTCATAACTGTTGTTTTTCCGGCTCCGTTCGGTCCTAAAAATCCGTAAACCTCCCCTTTTTTCACATGGATATTTACGTTTTTCACCAACTCCTTACCGTCAATGATTTTTGTTAATTGATTTGTCTGTACTATATTTGGCATATCTGCTGCCTCCTTTCTGAATCCTATTATAACGATTCAGTTTTTCAAAACTCTTGAATAATTCTTACAAATTTCTTTCGTGGCATTTTTTTATAGATGTTCTTCCAGCAATGCAAAATACTACAAAACCTATTAACAGCAGAAAATAAAATCCAATTCCCCTGATAATGCACATGGACGCCAAAAGGGTTTTTCCACTGAAAATATTTCTAAATACATTCTTATACATCGCTTCTGTAACTCCCTGCGCTCCGGGAATTGGAAGCATATCTACTGCAACATATATAGCTGCCTGTAGCAGAATGACATCCGCCATCCCCGCAGTTCTAAATCCTAACCCACAATATACTATATAAGTCAATACAAAAATGCTAAGTCTTTGTATAAAAGTTCCAACTATGGTTGTTATTATCATTTTTTTATGGTTTTTAAGAAAATAAACCACATTCCGATAATTTGATAGAAACTTGTCTATCTTCTCTATTCTCGAATTATCTTTCTTCCATAACCGAAGATGCACTAAAACATTTTCTAATTTACAGAAACAACCCCTAATTAACTTTGATGAAAACATAACTAATATCAGAATAATTACTACCACAATATTCAGAAACAATCCCAAAAAATATAACCAATAATATCCCCGCAAATATCTTTTCAACGGTATGTTCCAAAATATCCACATTCCTATTCCAATTAAAACGAGAACAAGTTTATATGAAATGGCAATGGTCATCAAAACGACCGAAGATGCTGACAGACTGTTTCCGTTTCGTTTCATGTAATACATCTGTACAGGCTGTCCTCCGGTTGCTGAAGGTGTAATGCCTGAAAAGAAAAATCCAATAAAAGAATAAGCAATACAACAAGGCAATGCTGCCTGCTCACCAATTCCTTTCAATAGATACCAGATCATGACGCCTTCTGCTGATACAAATAACAACGCAAGAAAAATCGCTGTAAATGTATATTGACATGGCATCTGCCTAATTGCATTTACAATTTCTCTAAAACTCTGCCCTTGAAAAACAATGTCAAAGGTAAACAGCATAATAACAATAAAAAAAATACTGTTCAGTATCAGCCTATGAATCATTTTCTTACTCATAAACGGACACTCCTTTTATTTTACAGCCAGATGTTTTTGTAGAAATTTCTGACAGCCTGCCTTCAAAAAGCACCCGCAATTTTTCACATTCATAAAAGTCCTTTGGCGTTATAAGAGAAAAATGTTTAGATGAAACTCTAATTCCATTTTCCTGCAAAATCTTTCCAATATAAGAAGAACAGGTATATTGATTCTTAATATAAAAAGGAACTCCCATTAAAATAAATGGCAACCCTATTACTGCATAATGAATACGCATCCGTTTGTTATAATCTTTTTTCAGCCTTTCCATTATCGCTTTTTTCTGTGCATATGTGCAATCCAGCTCACAGATCCTATAAAATGCTGACGGAAAAGTATGTAATATCTCATTCCTGCTTTCTTTTGTAAACCCGGCAAAAATAGGAATAGCCGGGTTTCTCCTCCCGACACTGTAAGCCTCTTTAAATGTGGGTTCTTCCGAAATTACCACATGGATATATCTCTGTTTTACATATCTGCGTATTAATGCCGCAAAAAAACCCGGTGTATCTACAAGCGCAATATAAATATGTGACATACTCTCTGCTCTCTTTCTATTGAAATTTGTAAATCCGCTTTGCAATACGATAACCTGTTATAGTGACCTTCTTCCCTAATCTGCCGGGAAGATTTGTAAAACCGCTAAGCGTGGTATATCGCAGCCGGTAATACAGCTTTGGATTTTTCCTTTTTATATCTGACCAAAGCTGCCCATACCAGACTTTCGCCTGCTCATCGCCTCTAAGCAGTAAATGAATAGACGAAATCGCCAGCATAATAGAAATGTTGCGGCACATATAATTTGCAAGTTTCGGATAGTTCTCTTTTACCTCATCCAGATTTACACTTTCTGCGACAATTCCTGTCACTTTCATATGCTGTTCAACCCTTGCAATTAACATATTTTCATTTACGGACTGATCCTCCCTGCCCAAAAAATACTGGTACAGGTCAATGTCCATATAATAAAGTGTTTTTACATAGGGCAGCGGATAGTAAGCAAAAATATTGTCCACATAAAATGTATTTTCCGGCAGAACCACCTTAGAATTTCGTAATACATCTGTACGATAAATGAGAGCGTGCATAACCAAATATTGATGAGGACGGAATGTTCCTATTTTATCCCATGAGCAAACTTTATCTATGGGAAAAATATTCCTGTAATTTATTGTTTTTCGTATCCCATCGTTTAAATGGTTATAAGTATAATCACATATCAACATATCAGGGCAGTTTTCCCTCCCTGATACATCTTTTTTCAACCACCTCCTTATCTTTCCCAAAAGCTCTTTATATGCTTTTTCTTCTAACCAATCATCAGAATCTACAACTTTAAAGTATTTTCCTGTGGCAAGTGCAAGCCCTGTATTTACACCAGAGCCATGCCCTCCGTTTTCTTTATGTACCACTGTTACTATATCCGGGAATTGTCTGCAATATTGCTCGGCAATTTCTCCCGTATGGTCAGTAGAACCATCATTAACCACAATAATCTCGACTTCATTCCCTCCTGCAACTAAGGAATCAAGACAGCGTTTTAAATATTGTTCTGAGTTAAAACATGGCACAGTAATCGTTAAATGTTTCATCTATCAAAATCCTCCTTCAAAAACATTATAACGATTACGTTTTTCAAAACTCTTGAATAATTCTTACAAATTCCTTTCGCCTGATATTCAATACAGAACCTTCTTTAGTTTTACTGTAAATACCGTTTTAATACCGGGTTCGCTTTCTAATAAAATATCTCCGCCCATCTGCTTTGCAAGATTTTTGGCGATTGTAAGTCCTAATCCATTACCCTGTATCTGACGGTTACGGGAATCCTCCATTGTATAGAGCCTTTCAAATACACTGGCTGCAAACTCTTTTCCAATCCCCTTTCCTTTATCTGCAACATCAATGTAAACATATCTTTTATCTTCTCTCAGGAAAAAACCGATATATTTCCCATCACTGCCATAACGGATTGCATTTGACAGCAGATTGTTCAAAATCCTGTTGATTGACTCCGTATCCCCTTGAACAAAAATTTTCTGTTCCGGAATGGATATGTCCACAGCAAATTCTTTTTGAAGTAACAGCTCATAAAAACCAAGCACATTCTCCCGACATAACTCATTGATATTTATCTTGGTTATTTTCATGCCCACATCCCCAGCCTCCAGCTTTGCCAGTGTAAAAAACTGGTTAATCAATTCCATAACCTGCTTTGCCTTTAACTCGACCTTTTTCAATATTTCATCTTCCTTATTTTCTATACGCATAATCTCTAAATATCCTAAAATAACTGTCAGTGGAGTTTTTATATCATGCGAGATATTTGCAAGCATTTTCTTTGTGGAGATTTCCTGTCTGCGGTAATCAATCTTTGTTTTTTGACGGTCTAAAAGCATCCGGTTAATCTGCCCGCTTAAATTCATAAGAATTTTGTTGTCGGTAAAAACCATAACCTTCTCATCGCTATCATCTTCTAAAATATCTGACAGCTTTTCACCTATTTTTTTCAATTTCATCTGTATTCCTTTATTAAAAACAAAACGCTGGTAAACGATAACCGCAATCAGAAAAATAATGGCGCTGCTTAAAAAAAATATAATTGATTTATCACTCATTCTTCCTCTCCTAACCTGTACCCAATCCCCCACACCGTTATGACATATTTGGGATTGCGTGGATTGTCCTCTATTTTGTTCCGCAGTCTGCTGATATGGACATTGACTGCATTTTCATCTCCCACATAGGCATCATTCCATACGCTGGAATAAATCTGTTCTTTGGTATAAACCTTTTTCGGGTTTTTCACTAAGAGTTTCAAAATTTCAAATTCTTTTACTGTCAATTCTATTCTTTCGCCCTCTTTCAGTACAGAATAATCCTCTGTGTTAATGGTAAGCTTTCCCCATGTTATTGTATCTTCCCTTCTTTCTATTCCTGCCGAATACTGTGTAGTTCTCCTGATATTTGCCTTGATTCTTGCCAATACCTCTGTTACGGAAAATGGCTTTGTAACATAATCATCTGCTCCAAGTCCTAACCCTAATGATTTGTCAGAATCCGTATCTTTTGCTGATACAATGATAATCGGCACTGTGCTTTTCTCCCTTATGGCATTCATTACTTCCATTCCATCTAACTTAGGAATCATCAGGTCAAGCAGTACCAGACTGTATTCATCATCAAAAAACTTTTCACAGGCACTTTCCCCATCATAAGCAGTTACTACTTCAAATCCTTCTGTTCCAAGAAATTTTTTCAGCATATCGCTGATTTCTAAATCATCCTCAATTAATAATAGCTTCATTTCTTATTTCCTCGCTTTCTTTGATCCTGTGGTTTTTCTGAATTTTTAGGGATTGCCCAGACTCCATTAAACCTGATTACGCCTTCAATTCTGTCTTCTGAACATAACCGTTGTATTCTTCTTTCAGAAATACCCCATTTTTCTGCTGCTTCTTTTACTGATATATATTCCATAATCTGCCTCCTTTAATATTCATATTTTATACGTTACAACGAATAATATCAAGTCTTTTTTCTGTATATCTTAAAACCGACACACCCTCCGGGAGTGTCGTGGGTAGAATAGCAAGCACTGCCCATGTCCGGACACATGGGCGAAATTCATCATTCCGTCCTACCGTCCGTTTGATGAAATTTCCATAGGGAAGTGTCCCTAACCCTCTTTGATTTTCTTTCCGTCTTTTCTCTGCCAGTCCTTGACCTTTATCCGCAGATTTGCTACAATAACACATGGA
>OFGM01000621.1_pt1 | contig 29987 bp, 26 predicted proteins | sample 1521741 | NCBI WGS metagenome assembly OFGM01 (sample SAMEA3504079, study PRJEB24116) | mouse gut metagenome | biome: mouse gut; feature: mouse-associated habitat; material: faeces | place: Denmark | collected 2011
CATGGTACCGGAACGGGGAATACTACGAAGGCCGGTCATGGTAAAAGGGCAGGTCACAATTCCAAAAGATGTCCGAGAGGTGCCTGGTGTGGCAATATTTTTTTATTGTGGAGGGTGGCACTGTCCGAATCGTTAATTCGGCTGTTTATGCTGTAACTGATTCAATACAGCCATCTTTAATCATGATAATCTCATCTGCCTGTGCTGCAAGGTACTTACTGTGCGTTACTACAATGACGCACTTTCCAAGCTCATGCGCCGTTCTTTTCAGTAATTCTATAATTTCCCCTGCCGTGTTTTCATCAAGGTTACCCGTCGGCTCATCTGCAAGCAGCAATTTCGCGTTACTTGCCAGTGCCCTTGCAATGGCAACCCGTTGCTGCTGGCCGCCCGATAGCTGTAAAACATTTCTTTTCCAATCCTCACAAGGAATGTTTACTTTCTCCAATAAATCCTGGGGTTTTTTTGTTCCGCCAAGCCGCACATTTTCCTCTGTTGTCAGATAATCAATCAAATTATAATTTTGAAAAACCAATGAAACATGATGCTTTCTGTGGTAGTTAAGCCCTTTTTTCTGTATATCCTCACCGTCATACAAGATGGTTCCTCTCACAGGCAGATCCAGTCCTGCAAGCAGGGACAGGAATGTCGTTTTGCCTGCCCCGCTTGCCCCGACAATCGTGTAAAACTTCTTTTCTTCAAACTGCATGGAAACATTTTTTAAAATTTCTTTTTCTTTCTGTGATTTATAAGAATACTGCACATTTTTGACTTCTAATACCATCTTTTTGTCCTCCTAACTAATTTCACTGAAAATATCTTTTGGATTTTTACGGGCTATCAGAATGCTGGCAGCCCCAACTGATATTACAACTAACAACGCCACGCCGAACCAATCGTACAGCATCAGTTCTGGTGTAACAGAGACTAAAACGCCTGTAACTGTTTCCTCTGAATCCTCCGCTGATTTTGCAACTTTTCCCTCATCTATGACAGACTGTTCATCTGCCTGCTGTACCTGTTGCTGCACAAGATAGGAAGCTGTAATTTTAGAAGCGGCAGGCGCAGACGTAAAAGAAAGGAATATGGCGGCAGTAGCTATCATGAACGCTTCCAATAATATCTGCCCAAATATTTTTATCTTCGGTGTGCCAAGGGCTAATAAAATTCCAATTTCCTGCACCCTCCCTTTCATCCAAAAAACAAATACTAAAAATAAGATGATTAGGCTCGCTCCTGCAACCACAATGACTAATATTTCGCTGACACGCTCCAAATCATTGAAATTCTTGGACATCTTATCAATGTTTCCATTGTTGTCAATTAAATCATAGCGTCCCCATCCAATATCCACTTCCTGTATCTCTTTTTTTATTTCATCGTATTGGTTCACGTCTGCCACTTTGAAATATGCTTTTTCATACAATGCCCCCGATGTGCTTCCTTCTGCTTTTTCTGGAAACCCTAAATCTGTAAATATAATATTTTCAGAACGGAAAGTATCTCCAGCCATAACAGGAATCATTTTCTGCTGAACCCTGTAAATCCCAACAATCTCCGCCCCAAAGACGGTTCCATTCTCTACATTACGGCGGTCATTGAATTGTATCCTGTTTCCAACCGACAGATTGTTTTTTTCGGCAAGTTCTTCTGAAATCACGCATACGTCAACATCTTCCTCCGTTATCATCCGTCCGTCCTTAATTGTTACATTCCCTGACAGGACATTTGCATCCAATGCCATGTCCTTATTGCCGATTAAGCTGACACAAAGCAAATCGGAACTCTGGTCTACATCATCATCCTCAATTCTGGAAAAATCCACAGGATTCACTGCTGTGACGGCAGTTGTAATATTATATTCGGAAATTCCAGACACAGCGGCAATCTTTTCCATATCATTGATTAAAACCGTCTGGAACGAATTATCATACGATACCCTCCATGATGTTCCATATTTTGTTTCTATTTTTTCAACAATCACGCCATCGAAATTTCCTTCTTCCCCATCGGTCTTTTTTGCAAGAATTTTATCCGCCCTGTTCCGCTTGTTTGCTTCGTTTGCTTCTATCACAAATCCAGCCCCTACTGCCTGCTTTGTCTTATTCTGGGTGGCGATGCTTGCGTTTCGGCTGGCCATGCCCGATAAAAAAACAGACTGATAATAAATACTACAAAAAACAGAAGTATGCTTTTGACTGGTTTGCGTATGACCGAACGCCACGCCATTTGAAAACTGTTCATTGTCTATCCCTCCATTTTTGATAAAGTTTCTTTGGGATTTGTCCTTAATATTGGAAGCAGGGAAACTATGACTGCCGCCAATACAAGCAGGCTTCCCAGACCTGCCAGAATACCTACATCTTTGAACTGTAATAAAACCTCTAAAGAAATGTCTGTGGTTCCAGATTCTGTAAGGAAACTCTGTAAAATGCCCGCCATGAAGTTTCCAAGACAACATGAACCAAGGACAGCCAGTGCAAAGACTAAAAATGATTCCATAAATACTTGTAAAAAAATACTGTACTTTGATTTGCCAATACTAGTAAAAATAGCGGCTTCTTTTTTCCTTGTACGCATCCACATACAGAGTAAAAGTGATACAATCACGATTCCAGTTATAAGTGTCAGAACAAGCATAAGATTTGCTACTCTTGTAATCTGTTCTAACGGCAGCGCCATTTGTCTGTATAAAGTATCAGAAGAAGTAAAACTTACCTTTTCAGAAAGAACAGAACGAAGTTGTTCCTCCATCATAGAAAGCTGCTCAGGATTTTTACAGTATACCGAAACTTTATAATATCCTGTATTTCCCAAGAACTGCGAATACGATTCGTTATCTACAAATATCTGGTTTTCAATTCTGTCTGCCGAATTCATTTTTTCTGTCTGTTTTCGTTCACTTCCTGCTAAAAACAACCCGACAATTTTTAAGGAAATAATCTTCCCTTCTGCATTTTCTATTTTAATATCATCCCCCAACTCTAACCCATTGGAATCCGCCAGCAAAGAATTGATAACAGCCCCTCTTTGATCCTTTGTAATATATTCGCCAGAAACAAGACGATATTGCCCCTCATAAAATGCACTGTCATTTTTCAAATCATCATAAGAGAGCAGCGTTATTTTCTGGTTGTTTTCTTCCATAGAATCATTGGTCGTGACAGGATAAAAATTGTTTGGAAACGCCTGCCCTTTATCCTGACAGTTGACCTCCGATACTTCTTCTAAATTCAATATTTCTTCTACTTCTTGCTGTGTTATCTTATTTTCTTCTTTTGCAATTTCCAAAACAATTTTGGATTTGGCTTTTTCCTGTATCGCGGCTTTAGAATCTTTTGTTGCCCTGAGAATCATATTGGTGCTCAATATCATACTGCTAACCAGCAATAACACGAAAAACAAAAGAATCGCTTTTGCCTTTTTCCTTTTCAGATAACGAAACGCCAGTTGATAAAATGTCACAAATGTACCTCCTTTACTCATAACGCACAATGATTATTTTTGCAGCTGTCAGATTATGCGTATCTTCAAAATCACCATAAATTAACAAAGAAGTTTGTTTCTTTATATCTGATATGGAAGCGTCGTTAATACTTGCTTTTCCAGTTGTTATATTTATGTTTGCTTTCTGGAAAATGCAATCTGTTTTATAAGATATATTTACATTCGTTTCATCATTTTCGTTTCCGGGAGCAGCGACAACCGCTGTATTCTCATCTTCATTTGTAACTGGAGTGACTGTGCAGCCACTATCAGAAAATTCAACAACACTTCCTCGTAGATTTGATGAAAGAATCAAGCTCTCCCCATCTGTATTGTCTGATGTCCCCACATTATCTGCCACGTTTGATATGTCATTATCCTTTGAATCATTGATGGTATTATCATTTGTGGCATTGTTATCTGTATTTTCTGGACTTCCACCTTCTGATACCCCGCACCCGGACAATGCCAGAACGCACATTCCTATCAATATACCTCGCATAAACTTTGTGAATTTCATTATCATTCCACCTTTCTTTTTTGATTGTGCCACCATTTTAAATAAAAACCTTTCCAAAAATCCTGTAAGATGAAAGAAATTCTTTCTGGTTTTTTACAGGATTTTTAGATACTTTTCTGTTATACTGTTTTTTATGATAGATAGAAAAGGATTGGGTAAATATGAAAATACTTCTATTAGAAGATGATTTAGAACTTTGCAATATCATACAACTGGAATTAGTGAAAAATGGATATATCGTTGATTCCTGTAATGACGGAGAAACTGCTATGTTATATGCTTTAAATACAGACTACTCTTACGATCTGGCCATTATAGACCGCATGCTTCCTGTGATTGATGGTTTAACCATTATAAAGGCCATGAGAGCAAAGGGAATCTCTATCCCAGTTATCATCATTACCGGAATGTCTGCACTTGATGACAGAATAGAGGGATTAGACAGTGGCGCTGATGATTACTTAGTAAAACCATTCCATGTGCAGGAACTGTTGGCAAGAGTACGGGCTCTGACACGCAGACCAGCAGAAATAAGAACAAATGAAAAAATGATTTTCTCAGATTTAGAATTTGATAAAATGAACCGGGAATTACTTTGTAAAGACAAACAGATTCTTTTAACTGCAAAAGAATCCGAATTATTATATGTTCTCATGCAAAATCCGGAAACGCTTTTTTCAAGAGAACAACTCATATTAAAAATATGGGGGACAAGCTCCGACGTTGAACCGGGAAACGTAGATAATTATATCTCTTTTCTCCGCAGGCGGTTAAAAGAGCTTCAAAGTTCCTGCAAAATAAAAACCGTCTATGGCGCCGGATATAAACTGGAGGGATTCGATGCTTAATAATTTATATAAAAAGCTGCATATCATGTTTACAATCTCGATTATGCTGATCATTACACTGATTATAGGTATTCTTTCCGTAAACTATATCAAAGAGCAATCTGTGAATGACAGTACCTTTTTTCAGAGAATGGCTACATTTATGATTTATCAGCTAGAAGACAGTGACCAAAACATAGAAGCTGTATTGCATTCTTATGAAGACAAATATTCTATATTCTGCTCCGCTAAGGACACTAATGGAACTGTAATATATAAAAGCAATTTGAATTTCCCTACGGATACCAAAACACTTCTGGAAAATTTTAATAGTCAAATATCCAAGCAGCTGACACTGGTTACAGATCCTTCGTCTATGTCAGAGCAAGATGGGATTATTGAAATTACTGGCACATCCAATGAAAAATATTGGGGAATTTCCGCAAAAGTAATTTCCAAAGACGATAAAACGTATTATTTAGCACTGATTTATAAGCAAAAATCCGCTTTTCAAATCTTGCAAAAACAATTTCCTTCCTATTTTGCTCTATGGTTTATTGCTTTATCATCCGTAATCTTTGTAAGCCGGCTGCTATTGAAGAAAGCATTTAAACCAACGGAACAGGTTTTAAAAAGTCAAAAAGAATTTATTGCTTCTGCCTCACATGAACTGAAATCTCCGCTTGCGGTCATTCTTGCTAATGTTGAGCAGTTGGAGCAACAGGCGGATAATCAAGGACTTCAAAAAACAATAAAAACTATAGATTCTGAATGTATGCGAATGTCAAGGCTGGTAAAAGATATGCTGCTGTTAGCGTCCTCTGACGCTAACACATGGTCGTTATGTAAAAGTGATGTTAATGTTGATACGTTACTGATTACTTTATATGAATCTTATGAGCCGATTTGCATTAGCAAAAAAATATCTTTACATTTGGATATTCCGGAAAACAGTTACCCGACGCTTTATACAGATCAGGAAAGGCTCATGCAGATACTGAATATTTATATGGATAATGCAATCCACCATTCCGTAAATAACAGGCATATTGAAATTCAGACAGAATTAACGGCCAAAAATATAACATTTCTTGTGGCAGACCACGGACAGGGAATTGCCCCAAAAGACAAGCCATATATTTTTGACCGTTTCTATTGTGCTGATAAATCAAGAACTGATAAATCAAATTTCGGTTTGGGATTAAGTATCGCTAATGAACTGGCAAAAATGCTGAATGGCAGAGCTGGTTTCAAAGACACCAAAGGCGGCGGCGCTACGTTCTTTGTAACCATTCCTCTCAAATAGTTATGAAGGGGCTGCCAGTTATAGAGCAAAGTGGGCAAGCCCACTTCAGCTCCCCATCCCCTCACTCATGAGGAGCTTGCACGCTTTTTTCTGCAACCATCGCTTTAATTGCTTCACAGGCAAATACTGCTGTTCCAATGCCTTACTCCTGTCAAAATCGGGACTGTCCAGAATCTCCTTAATATCTTTCAGTGAAAATTCCAGTTCTTTGAAAAGCAATATATGCTGCAGGCGCTCTAACGCTGTTTCATCATACAGCCGGTAGCCTGCTTCGGTTACTTCTGTGGCCGGCAGAAGCCCAATATGATCATAATGGTGGAGAGCACGTATACTTACTCCCGATATTTTGCTGACTTCATGTACTGTCATCATTGCAGATCACCTCTTTCTCTGTGGTAATCCTACTATAAACTGTGACGTAATGTCAGAGTCAATACTTTTTTCTAAATATTCCCCTAGTTTCTCCACCAGCCCTAAATCCGCCGGCAGCCAGTTCACACTCCCCAGCGTTTCTTTCGTCAGCCACTTCGCTGCTTCATGCTCTTTGAGCACCAATTCTCCTGATTTAATCTTACAAATAAAACATTTCATAGATAAATGAAACTTCGGATAATCATATTCTACCGTATCCAGCAACTCCACAACTTCCACTTCCGTATCCAGTTCTTCTTGAATTTCTCTTACAATCGCAGCTTCTGGTGTTTCATCCGCTTCGATTTTTCCACCTGGAAATTCCCAGCCATCCTTAAATTCACCATATCCACGCTGGGTTGCAAACACCTTGCCATTTTCAACAATAATCGCTGCTACTACTCTAATTGTTTTCATCTTATCTCCTATCATCTCTGTTATCCGTTTACGATATACTCATAAATATCTTCTCTCACTGGCGTATCCAGCATCCATTCGATTTCTACTGCCGTTTTCTCCGTATTTGGCATCACAAATTCTTTCACCATACCGGTTGCTGTCATTCGTCCAAGATAATAAAATTCCTTTGATATTTTATCGTCTTTATTTTTTCTCACAAAAAGTTGGACATCAATCCCTCGTTCTTTTGCGTGAATAAAATTCTGCACATCTTCTGAGTCAATGCTTCGTCCACTTTTGGAAATTGCAATCAAACGATTATACGCGGTAAAGTGATCTTCGTATTTTGTTGTATCACTGATATCGTCCTGTTTATCATAATTGATAAATACCGGAAAAGTTTTTGTTTTCTTATCGAATTTATAACCACCAATATTTAATGGCACTTCATTCTTCTCCCAATTCAGTAAACGACAGGCATCTTCGTATGTATATTTCTGATACAGCACCAAATTCGTATCCTGATAGCGTATACTGAAATTTTCTTTATATCGACTAATTCCAAAATCAATTAATTCTTCTAAAATATGATAAAAATCCGGATTTTGAAGCATTTCATCAAATGATTTTGAAACCTTATAATCAACATCCTCTTTTTCCAAGAATACACATGGTGCATAGGTCTTCTTTGCCACACTGGTCGCAAATTTGTTGGTCATCATATTCACAACATTCTTTACACAATGTTCATCCATGGAACAATCATAATTTTCCTTCAAAGATTTCTTTAATATCTTCATCAAACCATGATGATATTTCAATAAACGTCTTAATAATTCCAGCTCATGAACTCGCTTTCCGCTTGCTAACTTCTTGGACACAAATTCAACAACTTTTTCCTCATCTTCAGACAAACGAATCGTATACTCTTTTTCATATTTCACAAGGAATTTGTAATAAGAGCCTAAACTGTTATTATCAAAAATTCGCAGTACATCCATTTCACCATATTTATCAAAATCAGATAGCGCCGGGATGTGTCCCAATTTATTTTTCAGACTCGTATAATTCTCGCGAATCAATTTAATGTCGCTAAAGTTGGCATTATCGACAGCCTGGAAAATCCGTTTTCTGGAAATTTCATCAAAATGAATTGTACTTGCACCAGGGATTACACGCCCACCCTCTGTTACATAACGGCGAATATTATCCTTGTTGTAGCTTCTATCACCGGAAAGTGCAATCGGAATCATAAAGTTATTCCGGTAATTTCCAATAAAATCTAATACAACTACATACTCTTTATCTTCTGCCTTACGAAGGCCTCGTCCCAGCTGCTGAATAAACACGATTGGCGATTCTGTCGGCCGCAGCATAATAATCTGATTGATTTCCGGAACATCTACACCTTCCGAAAATATGTCCACAGAAATAATGTAATCCAACGCATCCTGCGCTTCCTCCCCAGCAAGTCGCTCAATAGTTTCTGCTCTCACCGCTTCTGAATCACTTCCACTAAGAACCCTCGTCCTCCAACCTTTATCATTAAATTTGTGAGACAATTCTTTTGCTTCATCGATACGACTGCAAAAAATCAGCCCTTTTACACGTTCTCCGCTATATCCGAAAAATTCTGCCTGTTTCATAACGTTAAGTACACGTTCCTCAGATGTCAAATATCTAAAATGTTTCACTTTTTCTTCAATTGATTTTCCCGCATCCGCAATCACTTCCAGATCCGTAATTCCAAAATAGTGGAATGGACATAACAAATTCTCTTCCATGGCATTTTGAAGACGAATTTCGTAGGCAATTTGATGGTTGAAAATCTCATAAATATTTCTTCCTTCCAGATTATCATCACGCTTGTCCGGTGTTGCCGTCATTCCCAGCCACAATTTAGGTGTAAAATAGTCCATAATTTTCTTGTAACTATCTGCAGAACTGTGATGCGCTTCGTCAATAATAATCAAATCCCACTCATCTCTCCCATATCTGTTTAACATATCTTCTTTGCTTAAGGTCTGCACTGTTGCAAACACAAAATCCGCATCATAATCCTGGTATTTTCCGGCCACCATCCCCATAGACACTTTACCATCAAATACTTTGCGGTATGATTTCATCGCCTGCTTTGCAATCTGATTACGGTGTACCAAAAAGAGCACCCGTTTAAACTGCAACTCTCTAGCCGCAAATGCAGAAGCGTAGGTTTTTCCAGTACCTGTCGCCGAAATCAACAATGCCTTGTCTTCTCCGGCCTCATATATTTTCCGCAGATTATTGATAAAACCTACCTGCATAGAATTTGGCTGTAGCCGGTATATTTCCAACGACGGAACTTCTGCCCTCCGTGCAATTTCTTTCTGCTTCTGAATAACTTTATTTTTAATATATACTTCTGTGTAACTTTCTATAAATTGCTCAAATGGCAATGACTGTTGTACATTCCACAACTGTTCAAACTCTGCTACCACATTCTGTGCATATTCTCCCTGCTCCGCTGAAACAATCTTCGTGTTCCACTCCCGATTGGTCGTCAGCGCACTGAGCGTCATATTAGAACTCCCCACAATGATACGATACATTTCTTCTTTCTTGAAAATATATCCCTTTGTATGGAATCCCTCCTTCGCATTCGGTGTTACAAACATTTTCACTTTAATATTTTTAAATTCCGAAAGTATACGAAGTGCCTTAGGCTCACTGAACATTAAATAATCCGTAGTAAGTATTTTCCCAGGGATACCTCGTTGTTCTAATTCTCTAAATGTCTGAAGCAGCGGTGTAATCCCACCCATGGTGATAAATGCGACGCTGATTGCAAATCCATCACAGGACAAAAGCTCATCCTCAATGGATGAGATCACTTTACGTCCTTCTCTATAATTATTTGATACAAACTGTGGCTTATAAACCAAGTTCGAGGAAATATTTTGATTGATAAAGGCTGTGGCTAAGCCTTGATTTAATTGTACTATTTTCTCTTGATTCATTTTCCTACGATTCCTTACGATAATCTGAACTCTTTAACATAAGCTCGATTATTCCAAATGTATTATTAGTGCGTTTTTCGTCCTACAACATATCCAAATACATATCCAACCTTGCATTGATGTATCCTGCAATCAGATTTTCCATTGCCAAAAGGTTGTGTTTTACATGATACTCATCAAATGCATTGTAGTAAACAATTCTATCTGTAAACTTAATATCAATAGGTGGATATCCTGCTTTCATCAATTCAAGATTCACAAGCAGCCTTCCGGTTCTGCCGTTACCGTCAATGAAAGGATGGATACTCTCAAACTCGATATGGAAACGAGCCAGTTTCGTCACGATATGCTCCGTACTCTCTGTAAAATCATATAACAACTGTTCCATCTTCGGCTCGATAAGATACGGCTGAACAGGTTCATGCTGTGCACCCATAATACGAACCGGAACTCTGCGGTATACACCACGGTCTTCTTTCTTATCAGCAAGGACGAGATAATGAATCTGTTTGATGATGCTCTCACTAATTGGAACATTATCTTTCACAAGTTCACTCACAAAGTCAAACGCCTCTTTATGACCAACTGCCTCCATATGATCTTTTAACGGTTTCCGGTCAATCGTAAGACCCCGAAGTACCAAGTCTGTTTCTCGCAAGGTAAGGGTATTCCCTTCAATGGCGTTAGAGTTATATGTGTATTCCACAATAAATTCTTCGTTAAGCCTTGCCGCTTCGCCTGCTGTCAAAGGTCTTCTTCCATCCAACTCTACCTTTTTTCGATCGATTTGTGCTAAAAGACTCTCCTTTGATTTGTATCGGCCATCAGCAGGTTTCTTTACATCCACAGGAATTTTCCAACCGCGTCCTTCTTGGTACGCACCGGGAATTTTCCCTTCAGAGCAAAGAACTCGGATTCTTCTATCAGAAATACCCCATTTTTCAGAAGCCTGTTTTGCTGTCATAAACATAGATTATCCCTCCAATTTATCATATAGTATACCACTTCAACGGAACAGTATCAACAACATCGGAACAACACTTTTCAAAATAACGGAACAATGCAGAATCCGTTTTATTCTAAAAAGGCACCTGCATAGCCGCATGGTGCCTTCTACTCTCCTGGAAAAAGGAATTTGTACATATATAGTTTTCATCAGCTGGATCGTAGTTTTACCACGAAAAATAAGTTCCGCATCAGATTTTTGGATTTCACTTGGAAGCATAATAATTCTCCATGCATGTTAATAACTAATCCTAAAGTAATCCAAATATGCTTTATATCTATCCTGTGCCATCAAGCAAGTATCTGTCAGATAGCCTTTCTCATTGTTCCATTCCTTTAACCCACGGTAATAGAACATTTTTAAATTATCTTCGATGATGAACGGAACAATATTGTATTTCAGACACTCCTTGAACATAATCAGTCTACCCACACGACCATTCCCATCCTGGAATGGATGAATTCGTTCAAACTTCACATGGAAGTCCAGAATATCTTCAAAAGTCTTTTCTTCCTTTCCGTTATACTCTGTCAACAGAGCTTTCATTTTATCGGCTACTTCTTCCGGAAGTACTGTATCCATACCACCAACTTCATTCGGCATTTTTTTATAATCGCCAACAGCAAACCAATCCTTTCTGGAATCACTGGTTCCGTTCTTCAGGATCAGATGAAGTTCTTTTATGGACTTCTCTGTCAGTGTCGCTTTTGCATTGTCGATAATCATATCAATACAACGAAAGTGATTTGCTGTTTCAATCACATCATCCACATTCAGCACTTCTTTTTCTACACCGATAGTGTTAGTTTCAAAAATATATCTGGTCTGATCATGGGTAAGGCAGCTGCCTTCGATATGATTAGAGTTGTATGTCAAATCAATTTGTGTCTTATGGTAAATTCCGCCGGAATATTTACTTGCTTTCTGTTCTTGCAGAATATTTAGCAATGTAATCGGCTGCTCTTTCTTCTTATTGGAGCGCTCCGGTTTCTCTGCATTTTCAGGAATATTCCAAGTCTTGCCGGTAAGAAACGCTCCATTTACTCGTCCCTGTGCACAGTAATTTCTAACACTGCGCTCCGACACATCCCATTTCTTAGCTATTTCAGTAACTGAAAGGTATCGCATCTGCTCTTCTCCGTCATAAATCAACTCTAAATTTAAACTTCATTACGATATAGTATACCACGTTATCGGCAAAATTCTCAACATTTTTATATTTAATTTGCATGTTTTTTGCCGTTATTGGAAATTATATATATCATCTCAATAAAGTCATTCATTCCTTTCTTTATCGAATATCTCTCTAAATGCTTCATAATCCGCTTTCGAGATTTGATACTGTTCTCCTGCATTCTGTTTGCTTATGGAATATGTTCTTTCACTGCATCCAGCAAATATGCAAATCTCCATCAACAAATCCAATACCAACCGCTTGATATTGTTTTAATTTATAAGCATACTTTCCATCGGCAAGATATTTTTCCACTAAACCAATAAAAAATGTTTCTATTGTTTCCCAATCACTTTTTCTCACTATTATAAACGGATCATCTCTTGTCGTAAATACCTCATAACATGCCCAATCTTCATCATTTTCATCAAATTCAGATGTCCCAACCATTCAACAAATGATGCTTTAGGATTAAACATCCTATAGTAAAACAATTCTTTACCTTTCTCATCATTTTCTATAAAATCAAATTTCACAGGAATATAAAAACCAACCTCTTTTATGCCTTTTATATTTTGTAATAGTATTTGTTCAATTTTCATCGCTTGTCCTCCCCTTATTGGAACATTATAACAGATTGGATTGAGAAAGTATGTGAGAAGGTAGCTTGGATTCAAGAAATTTATGTGAGGCAGGTTGGACACGGATGAGCAAAACTATACGGATATGCCCACTCGTTGGGAAAAATTGGTAAGGTTGCAAGCTGAAAAATCCAATTTTTTCAAACTTTTGCGAAATTTTGGAGTATAAAACTGATTATATGTTCCATTTACATTTTTCTAATGCTACTCATCCTCTTTGCACAGAAAAACATAAATATCTACCCCTGTCCACTTTTTAAACCTCCTTTCACAAAATTCTGCTGGAAAGAACATCCCTTTTTCCAATGCCTCCTCTAGGCTTAAATAGAAATCTGCTATTTCCTCCTCATCTAATTCCAATTTTACTTCTTGGTTCGTAATTATTAAATTTTCTGCTTCATCCATTTCCGTAATTTCAATAAAAAAATTTTTATTCTTTCCATTATTGGAAATTACTATTGAAGGAATATCTCTTATTATTTCCAAGTATCGCATCATTCTTTTTATACCACTTGTATTCATTCTTAAATGGAAACTCTTTCTTCCAGTTTGTATTAATTCAATCATGCTATCATCTTTTTCCTCCTACTATTCTAAATTCCCCAAATTTTTCTGCCGCTCAATTGTTGTATTGTAATATTTGCTGTTTGAACTTATAGTATTTATCTTATTCAGGGAATAATCTCCGTATTTTATTAAGATGATAAAGTCTCATCAATAATTAATTCTCTCTGAATTTTCACGGCGATTTCCAAAATTGTCGCCCCTACTCCTAGCAATTTGGGTTCCTTATATAATTCTTCTTCACACTTATTAAAAATTTTGTCTACAAATTATTTTTAACATACTACATTTTTCACGAATAGCATGTTCATCAAAATAAACACCCGGAATATTCAAGTCATCTATATCCTCAGAAAACCTGGCAGCCATGTCACATAAATCACCCAATTCTTCTTTTTCCTTTGAATTTAATACGTCATAATCTAATTCCAAATCATATATCCTTGTAAATTCATCACAAAATGTAACTATATCATACTCATTTTGTAATAAACCATCAATTAAATACCAAAGTTGTTCTTTTTCTGTCATGAATTATCTTATCTCCTCGATATACTTCAGCCAAATTTTGTATTTTTCATACAATCGTTTATAGTTTAATTCTTTAACAGAATGACACGTACAATTTATAACAATTGCTCTGGAATCTAATGCTCCTCCCGTAAATCCAAGTAATACTGGCATATTAACAGAAACCAGGTTTCTAGGCTTTGTATAATATCCCCAATATATTCTTGGTGCATTATTCCTGACCATCACCTCCGCAAAATATATGGCAAGATCCATTGCTATGTTCCATGTACTTAATGCCAACTGCTCTTCTGCAATAAACTCCCGCATCCACTCTACTTCTTCTGCCCTTTCCGCTTCTATTTCTTCTGGTAAACACGGTTCTACAACAATCTTTCCTTCATACTACTCCCAAAGCTTTAGCTTTTTTTTGTAAAATCAACTCCGGCTGCTTGAACTTCTATAGGTGTTTTTATTACCCTTTGTTTCATATCGCCTTAATCCCTTTCTATATAATTTACACTTTTCATATTACTGTTGTACTCACATCTAGACTTTTTAAATCCCTTTTCTTATTGATATATACTAGAGGTATTTCATCATTAACGCTCTTCCAGCTCCCTGGTACATTAGAGTAACCTTCTAACGTAGCGATATATCCATTGCTAATAAATAAAATAAATCCTACTGCTCCATTAATTCCATCTACAATACCATTTACATCACCAAAAACAAAATCTTGTTTTACTGTATCATTTAAGGGTATTGCTTCATGACTTACCTTAAAATCAACATATAATCCCACACCTGTTTCCTCAATATCTATTATTTCGCTATGCTCATATTGACACTTTAATATTCTCAAAATTTCATGCTCTCCGTTCAGTAGTAAATTCATCACTCTTTTTATTAATTTGTCATACATATTATGATATCCTCCACTTATTTTTGATTCAAAAATGATCTATTCTAAAAACCCCATCTACAAATTTTCCCCGCACTGTAATAGGAAATTCCACTATGAAAACTTCAAAAAATCATCTAATTTTCCATACTAAAACTCCAAACTATCTGCATTGAGCAAAAAATATTTCATGCCCATGATCACGAATCCTTCCTCATTTCTCCAAGGCTTTTTCGATCCATTCACTATAACAATCTTCTTAAATGAATCCGGTATATTTCGAAATGAATTAAGTTCCTGTATCTGCTTTTCCTTTGAGGTCATATCATAAGCCACCTGAATGTAATATCTCTGACTGCCCTGGTTCACTACAAAATCAACTTCTAACTGCTTATGAACTCTCTTTCCTTCACTATTCTTTGCAAATACATCCACAATACCAACATCCACATTGTAACCACGCACAAGCAGTTCATTATAAACAATGTTCTCCATAATATGAGTCGGCTCCTGCTGTCTGAAATTCAGTCTGGCATTTCTAAGTCCAACATCCGAAAAATAGTATTTCAGATTTGCTCCTACATATTTTCTACCCTTAATATCATATCGGTCCGCTTTAGAAATCAAAAATGCTTCTGCAAGATAATCTATATGGTTGGATATAGTTTTATTGCTATAATTAATGCCTATTTCACTTTTGAAAGTATTTGATATTTTGGTTGGATTGGTAGGTGCTCCTATGGCAGAAGCAAGAATATCTACCAAAGTGCCCATTTCATCAACATTTTGAATCCTGTTTCGCTCTACCACATCCTTGATATAAACATTGGTAAAAATATTTTTAAGATACTCAACCTTTTGGCGTTCCACAGAGAATTGTGCCACCTGTGGTAAACCACCATATATCATATATTCCTCCCAAGCATCATCATAATCTCCATCAAAAGCCGCATAGAACTCTGCAAAAGACAACGGATAAATTCTGATTTCATCTCCTCTGCCCCTAAATTCAGTTACAATATCGCTAGATAAAAATTTAGAATTACTGCCGGTTACATACACATCAATGTTGCTGATACGAAGCAAGCTGTTCAGCACTTCCTCAAATCGTGGCATAAGCTGTACTTCATCCAAGAGCAGATAATACTTCTGTTCATCTTTCATTGCATCTTTAATATGCTGATAACACTTCTTTGGATCTCTCAGCTCCTCATTTTCAATGCCATCCAATGCAATCTCAATGATGTGGTCATTATCTATACCACTTTCCAATAAATATTTCTTAAACAATACAAATAACAGAAATGATTTGCCGCCTCTCCTGATTCCTGTGATAATCTTAATCATTCCGTTATCTTTTCTTATCTTTAACTGTTCAAGGTATGAATCTCTCTTAATCTCCATAGTATAACTCCTTGTTTTTGTGCATTGCACGAATTTTGGTAATATTATTTTACCGCTAAATTATTTTTACTTCAATAGTCATTACTATTTTTTGTACGTTTGCACTTTTTTATGTAGCGATTATAGAAGTCTGTGTTTCCGTAAATATTTGCTTGTCCAAAAGCAACAATTCAACCATAGCAAATTGGTTTATGAAAGTGTACAGGAAAGAGTCTTGAATTCAAGAAATTTATGTGAAGCGGGTTGGACACAGATGCGCAAAACTATATGGATATGCCCACTCGTTGGGAAAAATTTGCGAAGTCGCAAGCTGAAAAGTCCAATTTCTTCAAACTTTTGCGAGATTTTGGGGTATAAAGCTTGTTGTGTGGACATTCATGACCAATACGGTGGGCATAGGGAATCTGCGAAATGAAAAAATGTCCAACAGCACTAGGCAAGGATCAACCACATATGGAATATCCTTTCATCAAAAGAAGCTGCTGTGCAAATACCTCGCACACCAGCTTCTTTTTCAAAAACTATCTTTTAAAATGATCTTTCAATGTCGGTACTGCTCCAAGTGCCGTAAAGAGATAAATCATCCCCAAATCTTTATAGTACATTCCACTATCAATTCCACCTTCGCTAAGCAGCATCGGTACCGACATAAACGATGTTATGGCATCCACTTCGTATACTTCTGCCACTAAAAGTGCATACGTAGCCCAGTTGCTAAGATATACCATCACAATCATAAGTACCGCACAGATGACAATTGCTTTTACGCTGAATCCCTTGCCAAGTATCTGATAACCTTTCAAAGCACAGAATCCCATAATCACACCGGAAATGGAAGCTATGTATCCCCACTGACCAAGCAATACAATACACACCGCACCAATCAATGTTCCTGCAAATGCTCCAATAATTCCAAGCACCACTCTTTCCTTCGGCGCCTCCTGTACATTCGGTGCTGCAGAATAATTCGCATCATACTCATAGTTCACTGTTTCTGTTCCATTTCCTGCTCTGTCCATCTGTCCGTTTTCATTTGTTGTTTCATTCCATTCATTCATGTTCTTTTGTTCACTCATTCTTTTGTCCTCCTCTTGTTTTCCTGTTTTCATCCACAAATCAGCTTTCTATCTTGTCCCATACTTCTCTTTCCTCCAGAACAATGTGTCCACTCCAAGGAACACGTATAAACACGATTTCCCCGCTTCTCAAATAACGCGTTCTTGCAGAGCTTGCTATCCCAAAACGATATATTTCCCCATCTGGCCCCTCAACCTTTATCTGTTTCTCTTCAGTCTTATATGGAACAATCGCATATTCATATGGTACCTCTGGCTCATCCTTGAATTCATTCATTGTTTTTCGGAATATATATGTACAAACTATAAGTCCAGCACTTCCCAAACCACCTATCACAAAAGACAGATTTTTATACTCCTCTACAACTCCAATATATATTACACCTGTACATAATATCATCAGCGGTACACCCGCCAAAAGCATAAAACACATTCTCCTCAACAGTTTATACTTATACTCCTGATATTTTATACTTGTTTTTATGCTCATCTGTTGTAATCGTTCCATTCTAATTCCTCCTAACCTTGTCCTTTTGTCCTCTTACTCCTTTGGTACTGATATGTAATCCCACGTCTCCATAGTCTCAGTAAACGTCTTTCCTTTTGCTTTTGTTCGAACGATCACAACCAAAGTGCCATCCTTAGCCTTTACTTCATCGTCAAACTCCATTTTACAAATTTCCTCCTGACCATCCGTATAGACAAATATTTTTTCTTCATGAATATCCAACATTGTTACCGCATATTCCACTCCATACTCCGCTGCCGATTGAAGCCACCCATTCTTTTTGGCAAATCTTCGAAACAGAAGGATTGGCGTGATTAGGAAAAGAAGAATTACACCTCCTGTAATCAGCCATTTCACTTGAGAATCCATAAGCGTAACCACTATAAAGGCACCCATACTCCAAGTAATTTCCAATGCTAACAACATTTCATTTCGTTCTCTTTTCTTCTTGGCATATTTATACTCGCAGTATCTCTTTGCTCTCGTATAATTTAATGTTTGGAACTGTACCAACTGCCTTTGCTGTTCTTCTTTTAACTTTGCTGCTTTCTCTTCAATTTCAGCCTCCTTTTTAGCTTTTTTGCGCTCGTCCGTCCACACATACCCTCGTTTTTCTAATAAATATAAGTATCTGCATACTTCTCCGACTCCATACAACACACACAAAGCATATCCTACTATATTACCAATTAACATACTTTTAACTGGTATCCAAACCCAGCCCCATAACAATATCGAAAACATACTTGATCCACAATGCCACAGCTTCCAAAAAACAATGCCTTTTCTTGTCATGCAACGTATTTTTCTGTTTCGTATATATTGCACGAAATGAATCAGTACCATTGTCATTATTATAATGGTCATGGTACCCCTATCTGTTGCAACATCTCCCCAAATATAAGGTCCCTCTTTCTCATAATCTGTCTCTATACCGTTTATCTTAACCGGAATACTATAAGCTATGTATTCTCTTACTTCTACCTGATCTCCCACTTCTATATTTTTTGAAGCTAACTGATCAAATACTTTTTCCTTCTGCGTATCAGAATCTATACACACTACCATATAACCATTGAAATCTCCCAACGATATGCCATACTGATATTTTTTACATTCTGTTACAACTCCTTGATATACTTCATAAACTTCATTCACACTCGCAGGTATCTGCAAAAGCATTGTTCCCATCATAATTATCACCAAAAGAGGACCGCCAACCATCCATCTGCTTTTTCCTGGATTCTTTTTACTTTCCTCAACTGTGTCTTTCATATAACTTTGAGCTGAGAGCCAAAGAGGAACCGCCATCACTTGAACAAATGTAAGTATATAAGATCCCATTCGATAAACCTGCATTATACTTTTCTCTTCCTCCTCAAAATCAGACTACTTTTAAATACTAATACTTTTTATTTTCTTGCCTTGTAAGATCCCAGATTAATCCGGATGTAAAATCAAATACGTCTTATCAATTCATTCTTTTTTCTTACAAGAAAATCATACACTTTTTTAAGTATCCTTTTTTCATTTTCTTCTCTCGTATGCTCAGTAGGATTATAATCATCTTTTATTGGCATGTAAGAAATAAACTTTTCCATATCCTCGGGATAATCAAAATCGGCATAAATTACATCCAATTTACTAGATAATTCCTCAAAACTTAATTTTTCATTTAATAAGCTTTTGATTATACAATATTGCCACTTTATTGATGTTGCCTTACTTTGTGTATTGTGCTCTCTGTCTAAAATTTTTTCAATAATTTCGATTGCACTTAAAATATCATCATTAATCCACGCTAATTCCATTAGCTCCTCAGAATAATCATCGCTGAACTCTAAACACCGTAGACGTCAAATCGTATACTTACCATTCACTTGAGTTATCGTCTATTCTATTCCTAGATATTTCTTAGTTTTTAATGTTGCCATAGAAAGACTTTCAGACGAAATTTTGTAATATTCGCTTACTCCCACCTCATATACAGGTAATAAAAGATTTTCAACTGTTTCTGAAATAGATTGTTTTAATTCATCCTCTTTTCCATCCTCAAGGTTAAAACCACCCACTATCTTGCTATCTTTCTTGAAAATGAATCTTCCTCTTATATCACATAAATACTCTTTTGGATATTCTAAATCTGGATTTATTTCTTTAATTAAAATTCCATAGTTTAAATAATAACTATTTTCAAAATTAGATTTTTGAGTATCAATCACGATTATCAATTCATTATTACTAAGGTAATATCTTTTGTTAGTATAGTAAAATCCATATTGCTTCAAAATGTTACTTAGTAGTTTTTTAAATTCCTTCTTTTCCATATATTCTCCTTTAGTCTGTAAAGAATGCTTCGCACCACTTTCGTGGCATGGTTCTTAACAGAGAGTGCTCTTTTATTGTTTTGGGTTGGTCAAGAGGACTTAAGGAGAAGTTTGTTCTACTCAATCAACATCAACTACTTTTAAAATCAAAGACTACTATAAACTCTTAATCATATCGATTTGTTCGCTCGACAAATCACATATAGCAAATCCAACTATTCGATTCTCACTATCCACGAAAATTTCAAGCTTATCCGTTTTATATGAGTTCTTGAAACATGTACCCCTTTCAAAAAAACAATGAAGTGCATCATTTTTCAGTTGAACAGAATAACTTTGGCAAACATCAAAATATTCATTTGTATGAGTAAAGATAGATGCATCAACTAGAACATTTCCCCTTTCCACAACAACATTAGCGCTGTCATGTTCTACCTTATATGTAGCGTCAATATAAAAAGTTATACTAGCTAAATAATTACTCTTACAATTTATTCCAATTTCTAAAGGGGGAATCCCCGTCACCTTAGTCAATCTCCAATAACTTAGTATCTCATCATTCTGGAAATCATTAATTATTGATATCATCAATAAATCATCAACTACTTTTTCAAAGGCTATATTAGTTTTTGATTCTTTTCCAATGCCTATTTGCTTTAAATACATTTCTTGACCTCCTATTTGTACAATGCATGATATATAACTCCCGTGTCTCCGTTTATACCAATTTCCCATCCGCCAATATTGAAAAAGTTTCTACCTAGCTGTACTTTTGGCAATACTTTTGTCAAAGAATCTTGAAAGCTTAACAATAATTCATTTTCAACCATAATTGAGCTTTTTGCCGATTTAACAAATTCCCCCATATGTTTGGTTGCATTACCATGTACCCATACTTCATTTCCATTTACTTTCATTCCCTTTATAGTAAAAGATTTTGGAATATTTGTTCCTTCAATTACTTCTTGAGTCGCATTAATATTTTTATTCCAAGTAATTTCATATTTAGCTCCCTTGTTCGTACTATAATTTTTCTTTCCCCCAGGCCTTTTTGCTTTTAACTTACTCTTCACGTCTGACAGCTTACTTTTGCCCTTCGAAATAGCCTGCTTCACCTTTGAAACTGCCTTTTTAACTGCTTTTTTCGGCTTTTCTACTGCCTTTTTTACTTTGGATATCTTCGTCTTACTTGGCAGTTTCTTTTTTATTACCTTAACTGCTTTCTTGGCAACTTTAGCAACCTTTGGTCCCACGACTGCCCCGACTACTGCTCCGCCTATTGCGCATCCGGCAATAATCGCTACTTTCTTCCAGCCTTTTGCCTTGGTCTTCTTCGCAATCTTGCTTCCTGCAAAGATACCTGCCGCTGCTCCGACAATTCCACCGACAATTCTGGAAATGGCGATATGTCCGCTTGGGTCTTCGTAGTTTACCGGGTTGTTTGCACAATACGCATACAGGTGAAGCGTGGATGGCTTCTTAATATTTCCGCGGTAGCTGTCGCGGCTTAGGAATCTTCCATCTTCCGGATCATAGTATCTGGCATTTAGATAGTAAAGTCCTGTGCTTCTATCATAGATAGCTTCATTATAACAGATTTCGTTATAAAAGTCTGCGTTTCCGTAAATACTTGTCTGTCCAAAGTCCGTATATTGATAGGAGACGATGCTCGCTCCGGATGCGTCCCTAAGATTCGTAATGCTTCCTGCCGAATCTTTGTGGTAATAGTAATATCCTTCACCACTACCTGTCTTTCTTCCTGTCGCAATGATATTTCCTGCTGTTCCATGCAGATTCAGGCTTGTCCCTTTGCCGCTTCCATCTTCGGTATAGAGGACACTGCCTTGGCTATAATAGTAATTTGTCGCCGTTCCATTTTCGGATTTCTGGATGCGTGTACCGGAGCCATTGTACTTATTCGTCTGCTGGGTGATGGTCTTGCCGTTTTCTCTTACAGTGCATGTGGAAAGTCTGCCTGCCGGGTCATAGGTATTCTGCGTTTCTTTTTTGCTGATGCTGTCTGCTGCCTTCAGCCGATTACCGTTCGCATCATACTGATAGTTCTTAGACTCTGTTACGGTTCCATCTGCCTTCTTTGTCTCACTGGATAAAAGCTGATTGAGGCTGTTATAGGTATACCGTGTCGTTTCCGCTGTGCCTGCGCTGCTCTTTTCCTCTGTCAGGCGGTTGCCGACTGCGTCATAGGTATAGGTAGTAACATAGCTGTCTGCTGCATCTAACAAGTCTTCTACTTCGGTCTTGATAAGGCGTCCTCTCGCATCATAACTGTATCTGCGCACTTCATTCTGACAATCTGATGGGCTTTGCGGATACAGGTTCTGGATGGTTTCCTCTACAAGCCGGCTGTTTTTGTCATAAGAATACGTATAAGATTCTTTTACCGTTCCAGGCTCGGTGCTGTCCATATAAGACATCGTTGCCGGTCTTCGGCAGTCATCATAAGTATAACTGCAGGTGGTATACGCCGGATTTTCTACTCTTTCACCGGTATCTGAGATAGCGCGGTAATCCTTGATTGCCGAAACTGCTCCATACGCATCATATTCATAAGTACGAATGATGGCTTTCTTTCCATCCTTCCATACTGCCTCTATTCCTTGCAGCCATTTATTCGTATCGTATTTGTATTCCAGGGCTGCAACCTTCCAGTCAAGCTGTGGATAAACGACCGATAATAAATTGCCGTCAATATCATAGTTATACTTCGTTGTATGCGCTTCTTTTTCAGCTGCCGTAATTGCAGTTGGCGCTTTATTCGTATTTAATTCGGTTACACCGGTCAAACGTTTCAATCGGTCATACTTGAATTGGGTATAACGGTATAAGGTTGCCGTTGTTCCGCTTACGGTATAATCCAGCATCGTAGTCACATTGTCAGATTTATCATAAGTGTAGTTGGTACGCAGCACCTCCGCACCGGATGCATTTTTGTAATGTACCGTAGTAACACGGTCTTTTCCGTCATAATCAAAGATACGGCTTGTACCAAGGCTGTCTGTCTCTTTCGAGGTACGTCCTTTACTGTCATAGGTGTAACTGGTGCTGATTGCAGATACGCTTCCATTGCCCTTATCCGCTATGCTGACTGGCTGCATCGTGATGTTGTAAGTGGTTACCGAAGTTCTTCCAAGCGCGTCGGTCACGATATTCTGCGTATTTCCGTTCTTACTTGAGGTATCAAATTGATCGTACTGATATCTCGTTACACTTGCGGCTTCTCCTGCGATCTCCGGTTCCGTCACGGATGTCAGTCTTCTGTTCGCATCGTAGGTATAGGAGGTCGTATTGCCTTCTCCATCTGTCGTAGTCAGTACATTTCCGGTACTGTCATAGGTCATCTGCTGTGTCAGCGAATCGCTTGTCACGGTAAATGCATTCGTTTCTGCATCATATCCCGGATTCAATATCTGGCCTGCGGCATTTCCATTTTTATCATACAGATAGGCTGTAACAATCGGATTCTCATTATCCGGATCTGTTCCAAGCTGGCAGCTTGCCACTACATTTCCATCCGTATCATAATCGTAGTCTACATACAGACCATCTTTCTTCTGGCGAATGATCTTGCCAAAGGTATCCGTGTAAGTGACTTCCATAATCTCGCCATCCGGATTCTTTTCCGTTGTGATCAAGACATGGTTTACCGTTTCTTTTCCTTTCCCGGTGTTGATTTCCACGCTGCCATAGCTATACTCTGTCGTCCAGTTCTTTGACAAGTCATCTTTCTGGATTCCTTCCTTTACCAGGCGGTTCATATTGTCATAGCCATAAGTATAGACCGTTCCGTCCTCCGCAACTTCCTTTATACGCGTGCCGTTGGCATCATATTCATATGTGATGACATCTGTAATTTCACCCTGCTTTACGGTAATTTTTTTCACACGTCCAAATGGATCATATTCCGTCGTGGCAGCTGTTCCCATGGTGTCTGTGGAACTGATTTCACGCCCCATGATGTCGTATACGGTTGTGGTAGTTACCGTGTACTGACCGGATTTTTCTGTCTGTACTTCTGTTTTCTTGCCTGCTGCATCATAGGTATAGGTCGTCTCCGTAGAGGTGTCGTTGGCGCTGTCATTGATATAATACTCACGCTCGGACTTAATCTCACCTTTTATCTTGCCGGCTGTCGGATCATCCACTTCATAATAAGTCGTCTCTACGACACGTCCGTCAATGGCATCATAAGAACGGATGACATTTCCATAGCTGTCATAGGTGTATCTTTCATCTAAGACAAAATATCCTTCTGCATTCACTTCCTGATATCCAACCGGATAATCTCTTAAATGCTCTGGTGCATTCTGATCATAAATATACGTACATTTAACACCATCTTCATCCACTTCTTCTGTGATACTTTCCCTGTTGGAATATTTTGTCGTATCTGTTTTTTCTGTTGTCTTTTCTACGACTTTTTGCCCTTCTAATTCCTGATATACGGTAGAATAGATCGATTTTGTACGCAGATTGTCTGTATATTCATAGGTGACAGAACTTCCCTTGCTGTCTACCATCTGGATGCTGTTACCGGAAGAAGGCTCGAATGTATTCGTTTCCAGCAAAATGCGCTCTGTTTTGTCGTTCTCGTTTACTTCTTTGTACGCGGTTGTCTTATTATGCTCGGTGTCATATTCAAGGGCAATCGCTTCCTGGTTTGGATATATGATCTTATCTGCCTTTTTCCCATCATATTCTATGGCGTAAATATTTCCGCAGGCATCCGATATATCCGTCAGCTGCCTGTCTGCATTGTATCCAAGCGTCCACTCCCTGGTAGAGGTCTGGTCCGTTCCGGTTTTTACTACCTTTGACAACCTTCCGTCACTATATTCGTAATTTACCTTACTGGTATCCGGCAGACGGACTTCTTTTACCGTAAGGACATCCGGCCTTGCTTTGCCTTTGATAAAATCTGCTTCCGTGTAATAGTCAAATTCCATCGTTAAGTTTTTACTTGTAATGACCTTTGCAAGAAGACCTTTATTTGTCTCGTATTCAAACAACAGGAAATTCCCGTTTGCTTCTGACATGTAGATCAGCTGACCGCTGGAGTTGAAGCGGTATTCTACATTGTCTTTTGTTTTCATCGTGAACTCACTGACCACTTTGACTTTTTTCTTCTTGTCCTTGACTCCTACGGTTTTGTCCGGAAGTTCTACTTCTTCGGTCTTGGATTCCTTTTTCAGTTCCGTGTATTTTCCCATGGAGGAAATGTAGGCTCCATCGTCTTTCTGACTATAGAAATACAGTGTGCCGTCTCCATCTTTTAGAACGATATTTTTAAAATCCAGGGAATCGTTTTTACAGATGTTGACTAATTCCATATCAAAACTATGGGTCCAGCCCACTCCAAACGCGGTTTTCTCGGAGGACTGACTGTTGTAGGTACGCTCCAGCATGACCGGAAGCTGTTCGTTTGGAATCTCTGTATCCACTTGTGTATACACAAGATTCCCCTTACTTTTTTCAATTGCTCCGTTTCCCGATGGTGTGTCAAACTCTGCATATTCCCAGTATTCTTTTAATCCAAGGCGTTTAACATATTCATCTGCATCAATAACGGTACTCGCTACTTCTTCGGAAAAGCTGCTGGCTCTTATGATATTTCCGGCACCATCCTTTTCGACTGCCCGAATCCGATAATAAAATGTCTGTGAATAGTTGACATTCATCTCTGCCCAATAGTTTGCTTTCAGATTAGAAGCTACAAGATTATCGGCAGATGGAACAAATCCTTCATCCTGTCCACGGTATACTTCATAAGTCACATTCTCCGGCCAAGTCCCCTGAATACCGTCCCATTCCAGATAGGTTTTGTAATTCAGCTTATCTTTCACACCCGCTTCATATGGATGGTAATTTTCAGCAGGAGATAACTCGAATGTTTCTCCGTCGATACAGTCTACCTCTAATGTCCAGCCAAGCGTACTGAGGTCTCCTCCCATCGCGGTTATCCTTACCATATCCGCAGTTGCCTTTCGGCCATCTCCTAATCTTGCAATCTCATACCTCGTGCTGGAAAAAGTATCAAATATCCCCAGCCCTTCTATGTATAATCTGACATGCCCCGCCTGGTCTCCCATATTTAATTTGAATGCAACACATCCATCTGGCAGTCGTATGTCATCACTCGTCCTGATTGGAATAATCTCTTTATTTTTAATTCGTGGTTGGCTGTAATATAAATTCATTCCATTATCCACTACTGCCAAAATACTGTGCGAACCGCTTTCAACACTTGGAAGATTACTGTTCCAAATACGATCCGAACTTACCAGCTCTCCATCACAATACCATCTGGTAGTTCCGGCTGGCACACTGGAAGCTGACGGCCATTTTTCCAGTTCAATCTTGTCAATATTCGCCGGAAATACAATATGCTTTGCTGTATGTGCCGTATATCTTGGGCGTTTAATGATAAAGTCAGGACTTACTCGTTCTGGCTGACTAATCTCTCCTTGACGGAATACGAAAATATCTGTTTCTGATTTATTTCCTGCTTTATCAAAAACTTCAAGACATAATTTATATGTCTGTCCTACCACTAAAATGCTTGTATCAAACAGACCGATGTATCCATCCTCAACTGCACTTTTCCCTTGCAGCAGAACCTGATCCGCAGTAGTTCCTTGGTATCTTAAGAATATTCTCCACTCTGCCAGATTTTCGTCCGAAATAGTTCCATAGATGAGTCCTCTGTCCGCACTATTTAATATTGCAACCGGTCTTGTCTTATCTATGGTACATTTTGCGGTTGCCGCTTCTCCTCGGTTCCCGAGTATATCCACTCCGCATACTTCTACATTATATGTGCCTTCTTCATCCGGCAGCTGCACTCTGATCGTTCCACTTGTCTTTGCTTCTTCGTTTTCTACGGTCACCCATTCTTCGCTTCCCGGAAGTTTATAGGCGATTCCTGCTACTTCGGCAGCGGCGTATGTGAATTCCCAGTCTATGTCTACCGCTCCGTTATTTGACATCTTTGGTCTTACGATTGGCGCCGATAACTGATTCACAATCCGAATCGGTTTTTGTACTTCAGCGGTAAACCCTACGGAATCTTCCATCGTAAGCTTTAGTGTATAGCTTCCGTTTGGAATATCCGGAGTGAAGACATTTTGTATCTTGGATTGGGTCGAATTCGTGTAAATATCCTGTACAAACTCCCCTTTGCTGTCATATAGCTTCATAGAACTTGTCTTGATCGGAGAACCGGTTCCATCTACTTCCCCAATGATTTCTACTGTATCCTGCAAAAGGTCTGTCTCTTGTGCGGTCCCGCTTGCCAGGACTTTGATATTGCCTTTTGGCGGTGCATTGTCAACTTTTACAATTGTTGCGTTCTCTTCTCCTAATGCACTGCTTTTTCCTACTCCTCGGACTGCAACCTTATATGTCTTATAAGAACCGGATGGCACGGATTTTCCTACTATAACATTTCCGCTTCCATTCGCAGTCGTACCGATTTTTGTACTTGTCGAATATCCGGTCTCTGCCTTTATTTCTTTCTTCGTTTTCTCGTCATACTCTGCACTTCGATACTGGATATAGCTAAGTTCTCCCGACGTAATCCCTGCCCATTCTATCTTTGTCGCTTCGCCTGCCTTGACATATTCCGGTACTGCTTTTACGGAAACCGGTTTCGCTGGGCGGTCATAATATTCTATCGTTAATTTCGGACGATAACTTGCCGTCGCATGACGCATGCCAAAGAATTTTGCAAAGTAACTATTGCTGCTTTCATTGGCATTTTTCAGAACCAAACCGTAATCGGTATAAGTACGGTCCGCATAATTCTGGAAAAGTGACGTCAGATTCATTTCTGTCTTGCCATACAATCCTTTGGTTGTTACACTTCCCACCACGCCGCCGGTTGTTCCTGGCTGATTATTCCATGTAAGCTTATCTAATTCCCACCATTTTGCTGCACGGTATGCCTGAATTGTCTTGCCTGCTATGGAGCCGCCTGCTTCCGTCAGTGTAAGTGTTGCTTTTTTAACATAGCGTTTGGAAATCTTGCTCAAATCTCCAAACATCAAAAAGGCTCTGGATACGCCTTGCTGGCCTTTTCCCAAATAAAATGATGTCACATCCCACTCCAGGTAATTGTAGCTTGGATAACTGCTAAGTGCATACACTTCGCTCATCTGGGAATCACTGTTCCATATAATAGTTGGATCGATCGTTACTGGATATACACGTTCTTCATCATCCAGATAGGCTTCGTCCACCGTCATGGTAATCCGATACCGACCTTCCTCTTCATCCAATGTTTCCAATGAGTATGCAACGTCTTCGCTGTAGGCTTCTCCAGTCGCATCATTCATATAAGGTTCCTGGATTCCTGCTGCGATTTTTCCATCTGCATAAATGGTCATTCCACCGCCTACGATATTCTCCCGTATCGTCATTCCCGGAATCTCTAACAAGAAAGAAAACTCATTGTTCTCTGGTCTGGACTTCAAAATAATTTCTTCCTTGATACCATTTTCAAGAGACGTATACTCGAAACTTACATTTTCATCCGCAGATATATAGGAAGTTTTGATTGGTTCCATCTCTTCTTCTGTATAGATATCTTCTACTTTTTCCGTCAGAAGATGAACCGGCTGCGTCTCTGGAACCTGAAATTGTACAGTTGCTTCCATCGGTACAAACCGAATTTGCTTCTCTCCTTTTTCCATCAAAAGCGGCGTTTCTTCTGTCAGATTTTCCGGAAAATAATGCTTCATATCCCCTTCTTTATTCTCATATGCATAAGAATCAAGCATATTTCCCAGTTCACTTGTCTCTTGATTGACCTCTACCAATGATGCATCATAATCGACAAGCTCCCCTTCTTCATCCCGAAAACGTACATCCTGTGCATAGAATTCCGTGACGCGTAATCCATCTCCGATATCATATGTCGTAGAATTTTCAGTGCTTTCGGATTCGATGACATTGTCTTTGCCAACTTCATAGTCTTTCATTTCCTGAACTTCTTCTGTTTGAAGCTCTTCCTGCGACCCTGTTTCTCGCGCCAGACTTTCAAATGACAATGAAGTCATCGATACAGCAACAATCAATATTGCAGCAACGATTCGCTGCCAATTATAAAATAGTCCCTCTCGTTTTCTCATTCGTATGTCCCTTGTCCTTTCTTAATATGATTTTGTTCCGCTATAATGTGTTGACGTTTTCGATACCGACCTTCTATAGCAAGTTACATTGGCCTTCACCCTATAGGCTCCTCTGGATACTGAAATGTTTTTTGCAAAATTATAATAATAATTATTTGCCGTTCCGCTCCATGATTTCACAGTAGTCCATGTACCACTGTTATTTTGCTTCTGCAAAGACATTACTACTGTAATCTTGGTGACTCTAGACATATTTCCGGTTACTTTACAGGATGCCGTTGCCATACCGGAAGATCTGCCTAATGTAACTGTTTTCGTTGCGTCTATACTCATCGTTGACGCACCCCGGGTTGCATATCCTATCAAAGTACTGTTGATAAAAATGCACAGCGCCAGACATATCCCTATCCAGATTCTACCCACCTTTCTTTTTTGCTTCATTTTTCCTCTCCTCCATTTCTCTCTTTTCACACTAAAACGAATAAGACTTGCATTTTGTTACATAAAAACGGAAGATTTTTATTTTTTTTGCATTTTATATTTTACTGTTAGGATTTTTCCAATTTTTTATATCAAATAGTAGCCCTCGGACATTTTTGTCGTATGTCTGGAAACAAAAATAGCCCGGGCGTGGACGAAACACTTATTTTCTTTTCTGGCTTGCCCAATGTCTGGGCAATACTCTTATTTTCTTTTCTGGCTTGCCCAGTGTCTGGGCAATACTCTTATTTTCTTCTCTGGCTTGCCCAGTGTCTGGGCAATACTCTTATTTTCTTTTCTGG
>OFGM01000626.1_pt1 | contig 29795 bp, 34 predicted proteins | sample 1521741 | NCBI WGS metagenome assembly OFGM01 (sample SAMEA3504079, study PRJEB24116) | mouse gut metagenome | biome: mouse gut; feature: mouse-associated habitat; material: faeces | place: Denmark | collected 2011
GTGGTAAAAGGAAGAGGCGGCTTTTTCGTCCTCTCTCCTTTTTTCACATCCGTCACTTTATATTCGGCATCCTTTAAACTGTCCAGCAGTTTATCCATCTGCTCTTTGGACGCAATCGTTATTTTTTCCCTGACTGTTCCGTAATACTTCGCCGTCAACGGCTTTTTCTCGCCCGGAACGGAAAATTCCGCTTCTAAAGACCAGTATTCTTCCGGAATAAACGCGTTGATTTCTTCTTCCCTGTCACAAATGATACGCAGAGCCACGGACTGCACTCTTCCGGCGCTCAGTCCTCTTTTCACCTTTGCCCACAATAACGGCGAGATCCGGTAACCTACCATGCGGTCCAGCATCCGTCTGGCCTGCTGGGCGTCCACCAGATCCATATTCAGCTCTCTGGCGTTCTTTAGCGATTCTTTCACCGCGCTTTTTGTAATTTCATTAAACGTAATGCGGTAGACCTTTTTATCTTTCAGCTTAAGCGCCTCCATAAGATGCCATGAAATAGCTTCTCCCTCACGGTCGGGGTCGGTAGCCAGATAAATTTTTTCCGCTTTTTTCACTTCTTTCCTGAGATTTGCTAAAATATCCCCTTTTCCCCGGATCGTAATATATTTCGGTTCGTAATCATGTTCCACGTCGATTCCCATTTGGCTTTTAGGCAGATCCCGTACATGCCCGTTGCTGGCCGCCACCTGATAATTCGATCCCAAAAATTTTTGAATTGTTTTTACTTTTGCCGGTGATTCCACAATCACAAGATACTTTGCCATACACATTTCCCCTATTCGTATTAAGCTGTTTATTCGGACATATTTCTTTGATTTATATCCTTTTCTATATCCGATTCCCTAAAATAAATAACAATCGTGAACCACTATACACCATTCTTTCCAACATGGCAAGTAAAAGTAAAAAAAGAATTTTTTAAGAACCGCAATTTCGCTTAAAAAAAGGGCAGCAATTAAAAATTGCTAACCCACGCTTTGTAAGATCAGGTCCTTCACGGAATCGATGTCAAGCCCGTTTTCCGAAATAAGGTCGTTCAGGGAAGACAGCTCCTTCAGCCTTCTTTCCTCCATCATCTCATTCAGTTCCTCTTTTTCTTTTTGGATCCGCACTTCTAAAGCTTCAATGATCTCTTCTTTCGCCGCGATCTTTTCTTCTATTGTTTTTCTTTGTCCTCTCGCCATTTTCTTCCTCCTTCCCAAATATTACAACTGTCTTTATCACTTATACAGTAGTATATGGACAAGAGAAAGATTTTATTCCGTTTTTTTCAAAGTTAACGGCAATGACCGCCATTACCGGAAAGCAAAACATACCTATGATGCCGAAAGTTTTCAGTCCTACATACATGGAGATCAAAGCTGCCAAAGGATGCAGGCCGATCTGCCTGCCGACGATCTTGGGCTCCACGATATTTCTAATAACCGTTACCGTCGTCTCCAAAACAAGCATCTCTATTGCCAGTGCCGTATCCCCCATCACAAACAGGATGAGCGCCCAGGGAACTAAAATGCCTCCGGTTCCAAGAGCCGGCAAAATGTCAAACAACGCAATGGCAAACGCACACAAAAATGCGTAAGGGATACCTATGATTAAAAACCCGACGCTCAACTCCGTAAAAGTGAGCAGAAACAGGATCGAATAAGATTTTAAAAAAAGAAACAGGATGTTTTTTATATAATTCCCCCCGTTTTTTACAAGTTCCTGCTTTTCTTCAGGAATCAGTTTCTTAAAAAAAGCGATGATCCTGTCAAAATCCGCCGCCATAAAAAAAGTCGCTACTATGGTGATCACGATTTTGATCACAAACCCCGGAAACGCCACCGCTTCCGTGGAGATCCATTCTACCGCTTTCACGGAAAACTCCGAGATATATTTTCCCATTCCTTGTGAAATAGTCTGAAAATCGCTCTCTATCTTTTGGGACATACATGCGTCCAAAGGCGCAGCCGCCGTTTCCAAATGATTTACCAGCTTTTCCAATGCCGGTACGATTCTCTCGCTGTAAATGACCGGAGCCGAGGCGATGATATTTCCCGCCCCTTCTAATAGTTTGAGCCCCGCAAAAGTAACCGACAGAAAAAACGCCGTATAAAAACTTCCGCATAAAAGTACCGCAAAAGCTTTTTTTCTTTTTAAAGATCCCCCGCCCCACTTCCTTACCGGTAACTGTATCAGAGCCGCCAAAATAAATGCCACAATGAAAGGCGCCGTTACAGGTAATATATATTTATATATCCCTATCGCTATGCTTCCGATTATGGCATAAAAAATAACATTCGTTATAAATTTTTTTCTTTTTTCCATGCCATTCCTTTCCATACCCCATGTTATCTTATGTGACTGCTGCTTAAGGATATTCTTTCCGAAACGGCATAAAATTAACACACGGCGGCGCTCGCATTTTTTTCCAAAAAAGACAAGACTGAAGCTCTCTCCGGTATGTCAATAGCAGAATGAGATCAAAAAAGGAACCAGCGCAGAACAGATCACACCGTTCAATACGGATAACAGCACCGTTTCTTCATCTGTATATTTGATCATCATAGGAAGGGTGGTATCTTCGCTGGTCGCTCCCGCCACTGCAATGCAGCTATAGTAATTAAACCGCTTGGATAAAAACGGAATGCTAAAAAAAGAAAACAATTCCCTTAACAGGTTGCTCAAAAAGGCAATGCTGCCAAGCTGTTCGCCCGCCAAATTTCCTATGGTGATCCCGGCCAGACTGTACCACCCCAGACCGCTCGCTACGGAGACGCCCTGATTGACGGGATAGCCGCTGATCAGGCCGCAGACGGCGCCGCCCAGTACCGACGCCGTTACGACCGCTGCCGGAATCATTAATATTTTAAAATGATAGGTTTTTATGTTCTGCAATATTCCTCTTTTTAATCCGATACTGATCCCTACCGAAAACATTAAAATGCTTAAGATCAGATCGGTATGGGAGCAGATCATCGAAACGAAAACATTCTCCATACCGGACGCTCCGTAGATCATGCCAAGGATCAACGCCGTAATCGCCAAAACCGCCATCATATGCTCTCCGCCTCCTCTAAAAAATCATCTTTTTCGGTTAACGGTTCTTCCGGTCCCGGCTTTTCCGTTACCCGTTTTTCCGCTTTTGTCTCTCCGATACCCGGCTCTTCCTTTTTCGCCTTTTTCTTTTTCATAAACCGTTCTGTCAGAAAAAAGGTGAGAAACAGCGACAATCCTGTCGGAATGATAAAAAATAAGAAGCTTTGAAATCCCAGCGAAGCAAGATCGCCAAAGAAATTTTCTCTCTTTCCCAGCATGACTCCCATGGAAAAGATCAGCAGGGTCGTACAGACTACCTGCAGCGCCTCGTTTTTGCTTTTGTATTTTTGTGGGAACAGGAAACGTCCGACAACGATTCCTATACACATGATTCCTATGATCAACATAACTATTCTTTCCTTATATTAATATATCCATATTGGCAAATAGCTCCTTTTTCAGTAATCGTTTAGCTGCCAACTCCTCCTAAATTTATATCATACATTTCCTATTGCTACAAGCGGTTTCCCTAAATCTCTTCCTTTTACCTTGTTTTCCGCTATCTTCTTAACCCTTTTTGTTATCTGTTCCCCGGCTATCCGCACTTTCATGGCTAATGGATCTAGTGTCTTGTCTTGTTGATATTTGGCAAAACTACGCAGGATATTCGTTCATCTGCAAGGCAGATTTTCGACGGCGCAGCAGTGGCTGCGGCTAGAAAATCTAACGCCGCAGATGGGCGAATAAACAATATCACAAGTAGGCTTGACTAATTATCAACGGGACAAGGCACTAATGTCTTGTCCCGTTTGTTCTGCATTTAATGTGGTGCAAGATTTATAAAAGACTGTACAGCTCATCCACGACGGGCTGGCAGACAATTTCCAGTGTGTTTCCGGTAAACGGATTGGACAAATGGGCGGTTGCAGGCGGATAACCAAAAGCAATCCCTTTTGCTTTTATATCTGCCACTACAGGTGTAATATATTTTTTAACATTGCTGCGAAAATCTGCAAGCTCTTTTGTTCCGTATTCCTCTCGTCCCTGAATGTGGTATCCAAGGTCGACATAGCTGTTATAGCCAAGACTGTCCGCAAGTTCGCAGCGAATCTCTATCAACTTTCGGAACACTTGGTACAGCGTTTCCTCATCACATCTGTCCTTTGCCATCCATTTTCTGTATTGCAGCTTCCTCCGGCTGCAGCCTTATACTGTCAGCATTTTCCGCCGCCCTGTGTTGGTCAATATGCTCAAAAATCCGTTTTCCAAATTCTTTTTCCAGTTCCTCACGGTATCCGGAAACCGCCGCTATCCTGTTACACTCATCGCGCAGCGCATACACGCAGGGCTCCTCCCTGTCCTGTATTTCAACTTCCTCCAGACTATATTCATAATCTATACCACACAGATGGCGTATGTAAATAATTTCTTCCTGAAATACCATATATTCTATTTCTTTTTTTACATCCAGCCGCGCGTCGCGGAACCTCTCCATTGTCCAGATATGCTACGATCGATCTCCTTGTCATCCATTACCAAAAATTTTAATATTTTAATTCTGCTTTGCAGTATATTAAAGTTCATACCTCATAATGATATTATTAAAATATTTTTTAAACCCTAATCCCTTATACAAATGTACACTGTTGCCACATGCGCTAAGCGTTACTGTTTCTGCGCCGTTATTTAACAATTCCTCTATTGCATAGGATGACAACAGCGCTGCCGCTTTCCTTCTTCGATATTGTTCCAGCGTCGCTACAAACTCTAATGAAGCAGTGTTTCCATTTTGAATCGTTGCACACGTCGAAACAGCGACACCATCAATCTCAGCTATGTAGATATTGATACCTTCCTCATTCACCCATGTAAAATAATGCTCCGCATCGATCATATCCCAGCCATGCAAAGCTGTATTCACTACATCTATCCATAATCTAAAATCTTCCATAGTACTTATTTTCCGGCAGGTAATCCGACTGTTTTCCTCTCTGTATGGTCGAAAATCTTTTTTACGCAGCAACATTGCCGGTTCGTCATCATCCCCCGACAAATTCCTGAATCCGTTCCGCTCCATAATTTCAATAATATTAGCAGGAGTCGCATCCGGCGTCACAATCCATATCTGCGGCACCGCGCCTTTTCGGATACCCTGTCCCAAAGCTTTTAATTCCTCATCAGCGTTTTCTTCATTCAGATGAATGCGAAAAGCAAGGGACGGACCTTTTTCTCCTTTATATGGAATGATCCAGCTGACGGAACCTTCATGAAGCTCAATAATACCTGATCGCGCAAATGCCTTATAATAATTAAAATAATTTGAGGCAATAACCCGATCTGCAATGACATATTTCTGCATAATGTCATCCGGTATTTCAATTTCATATTCACAGGTCAGATCTCCATTCAGCACAGAACGAATTACCCTTCCTTTCACTTCTCTGCCCATAAACCCTTCGTAACAATTCATCATATGACCTAAACTGCAATTACATAAAGCGGATGACACAACATTTTCCGATAAGATGGATTCTCTTGCAAAAGGACAATGGCATGCATAATACCGTTTCATTTTTTCATCGGCAGCTTCTATATACTCTTTCATATTATATGGGAAAGCCATTGTATACAATTTATTTCCTCTTCTTACAGGAGATATCATTTTCGGATTTTGTTTTATAAACTCTAAAGTTTGCCTTTAACCACCAACATCTTGCGGTCTAGACCGCCTAATTCTTCTCTTTTCCCACCCCAGCTTGTTGGCGTTTATACTGCATCTTTATGATTACTTCCACGTTCCCCTGAACTTTGATTTTATACTGCATAGCGAAAGTATGCAATAGGTGTTCAAAGTGGGGTAATGGTTTTATCCCCATAAAAAGTGGTTGACTAAATGTATTTTAAGATTTTTCTATATAAATCCCACAGCCTCGGTCCACAAAAACCACCCAAAGCACTCAACCCACGATGCTCATGAACATCTCTATCTTCAACCTCAAAGAGCCTATGGAAATCATCTCCCTCACCTACATAAACTGATTTGTCATAATTAAGAAAAGTAGACTTGCCACTAAATTGGTCACCTGTGATATCTATAATAATATGTTTGTCTACCATCAGCCACGCATGAGATTGTCCGTTTCCATCCGGTTTACCCCAATATGTTCCACAGACATAATCTGTTTTGATACCTTTATCCAATAAATACTGAGCTAACAAATCACTCGTATCTCCGCAGCAAGCACGTGGAAATCTGCGATATATGCTGTCATTATCAAACTCCCCTGCTTCCAAAGCCAAATCAATCGCTCTTCGAAATTGGGTTGCGAACTGTTTAATTTCCTTCATCATACGCTCCTTTAACAAAACCACTTTTGCCCAAATGTATCCTTTCGCCAAAATGTATACTTCCCGTTCTCCAAAGCCTATCCCCTGGGGTAAACATCCGGTTATATCATCACTCTACGGAAACAGAAACACACATCTATTTTATTCCCAAAATGGCGAAATCCTTTGATTTATTGGGCTTTTCTCGACAGAAGGCAGACTGTTTCAACGTGCGGTGAAAGTTACTTCTTATACTAAATAGCGAAACCGTAGTCTTTTGCGAAAAAGTTCATGCCCCACTTAGGGGGATAGCGTTTACCCCAGCTAAAACCACTTACTTCTTTGTATTATCAATTCTTATATCATTCAATGGTAATGATTTGAATAATTTCAGTACTTTTTTCGCTAAAGTCTCCAACTCCTCAATTTGCCTAAGTAACATATCAGCTTCATCTTTAGCTTCCTCCGCCAATTCAGCAAATACGTTACTTGCTGCACTCATAGCTTTATCTACATAATAATCTAATTTTTCATCATAAGCCTCAGCATAGCATTCACTAAGATATTCATCCACGAAATCTTGTTCATCAAACTTAGCCAAATCATAGACACTTCCCATAAAAAGCATCTCCATATTTTCAATCGTATGGCTTGCTTCTTCTATCACAGTATCCAAATTATCGATTCCCTTTTCATAGAACACACGCAAGTCAAATATTTTATTAACTCTTTTTAATAATTCCAGGTATTGATAACATATCTCCTTTGCCTTCTCTAAGTCTCTTGTATGTAAAACACTGCTTGTAGTATTATAATACCATTTTTCTATTCCCCTATGATCTGAGAGTAAATAAAACATCTGATAATACTCTTCATGCATTGCTCCAAACATTGCAATACTCTTTCGTATTGCCGTTTCTAAAAACAAAAGTTCTTCATCTGTCTTATATTCGCTAGAACTATCAATAATCCACGGAAACACTTCCTCTTGTAGAAATTCAATAAAATCAACATCTCTGCTTATAAAGCCCGACTCAAAATTGTCTGCACTTTCTTCAGAAAAGTTTGACGATCCTACACACGCAATATTATCAGTCATAATAATTTTTGCATGATTTGAAAAACAAAAATAAACCTCTGCTTTATCCGCAATCTTTTGTGGAGACAACTTACTTTTATATAATGAAATGCTTCTTTTGGCCTTATCTGCATAGGTTTTTCCAAAATAGGATTCCCAACGTCCCGGAATATTTGATACAATACATATCTCTGTATCTTTTTCACAATCCTTCAACGCTTTTAATAAGACATTTTGGTCTTTTGAAATATTATACGTCAAAATATGTATCTGACTTGCATTTTTAAAGTCCTCGATAACAGCAGAATATGTCAGTTCATCTTTCGACATAATAAACTCTGCATCTTCAAGCCTCTTTGAAATTATCATTAACAATATACCTCGTATGCTACAATTTTAATTATTTTCTTTTAGCAAAACTCTCAATTATTTCTCTATCTGTTCTTTCTTCTGTTGGATCATCAGAAAAGAAAAAACTCAAGTTTGTATCACTAAAATATCTTTTGTACAAATCTGGTCTTAATATTTCTGCCTTATTGCTATTTTCAACACTTCTTCCATTAGGCATCCCATCTTCTTTTTTACCATTTCTTCTAACATCAAAACAATATATCGCATTAGGATTATTGCCCTCTGTTCTTCTTCCAATAAGTAGCCTCTCTTCTGAAGACTTCACAATCACCTTTTCTGATGGTATATAACGTGAAAATATAGCAGAAAAATCTTCAAACAAATCTCTATTGGCGTTACCTTTTTCAACACCGAAAAATTCACAGAATTCATACGCACTATCAAAATGTACATTATAAAAATCAATATATCCCTTAATTGATACATTTACATTTTCCTGCTTTATAAATTCAACCGTTGCCTTTGCATACTTTGAAGGTCTTTTTTCGTTTTCTCTATACAATTTTAAGATAACAATATAATTCTTATTTTTATATGGAAAGAAAAAAGAATCAATAACCCATTTTTTTATTTCCATATCTTTTAACAATAATGGTAAATTTTTGAATCTTATCTCTTTTTTCAAGTCAGCCATCTAATCCTCCCTAATATCTATGTACAAGACAGAAGTTTTTAATATATGCTAAAAATATGTCAACCGAAATACATTTTACCTTTTTCTTGCTGATGCTGCCGCCTCTTTCCGTTCTTTATCGTTCAGTTGAAAAATCATATGAAATACTTTCATCCTATTACCGGTTTCAGGAACAATATGTTCGCTAGTAATCATTAAAGTATCCCTCTCCCCGATTCTTTGAATTCTGATTGGCTGAAAATCCCCTTTGATACTCTTCAACTTATTCTCTATTTCATCAAATCCTTTTTTTAGGGACATTTCTCTATTCATAGATAACGTAATACCAAATTCGAAATTAGGGTTAAAATATCCCATCAACTGGTTATATTGATTTGTAAAGTTTTCGATATATTTATTCTCAAGCACTGCATAATCTGTAACATGTCCGTCCTTCTCTGCGTATATACAAATCTGTCTCACCCAATTTTTTAATGGCTCGCCCCATTGTAAATTCACGTGAAATGTGCAAATCATACTTACTATTCAGACTTCCTGCAATAGCATCTTGGATATCTGCAGTAATTTCCACTTCATCTCGATTTTCAAAATGGACAATACGTTTCTGGAAACGTTTAATCACAGATATCAATTCCATTACAATATTCTCGGACAATGAATTACACAAACCTCTATTTTTCTCGCTCTGCGTCTCCAAATATCTATCCCGCAAATCACATTCCATTAAATCAATGTAATCATCAAGATTATCATGTTGAAAGAACATTTCTAGCAACTTCGGATTTCTAAGATATAACATAACCATACTACTCAATTGTTCTGGTAAAAAATCATGATCTTGAAAACAAATATAATAGTATTCTTCAAAATACTGTATCAATTTTAAACTATTCTTTCCATCATCATTATTTAAATCTCTTTTAAGCTCATCGTCTATGGGATTTATTATTAAATCATCTTCATCATCTGTACAATCTTCCCACCAGCATAATATTGCATATAGCAAATATTCATATTTAGGCTTAATAAAATCCCTGATATTTTTTGAACGGATAATTTCATATAATTCATTGACGGCATTTCTACACTCTTGCGGTTTTCTCATAAGATAATCTCTTGGAAAAAATCCATCTAAATCAAACTCCGGATCTGTTTCAAGAATATCTATTAATACCCGTACTATATCCCGCAAATTACTATTAACGTACTTTGTTATCCGCATCCCAAGACTTGATAAATTATCATAATCCACTATATCAATTTGAATCAAAATACTCATCCCTTCTTGACAAGAAAATCTTATTCCGTTCATTATATTTTACCACATCAATCTACATTTTACTATCTGGAAAAAGTGCAAGAAAAAAAGCCGATCAGGAATCGCAACTCCCAATCGACATCTTTTCTTACTCCTCTTCATTTTTACATTCAATCTCCGTTCCGTCCAGGAAGACCACCAACAATGTTCCATCTTCAAAAACCTTGATGTGGTCCAGTGTTTTCAGCATGAAGTCTGTATCCATCTCCGTCAAAGGCTTTGCCCCATCGGTATATTCTATGAACTTCTCCGCCCGATAACTTTCCAAGAGGTTCTCGCTCTGCAGCTGTTCCGTCCACTGCTCCATAAAGTCCTCTCGGTTCTCCACCAATGCGTTCCAAGCCATCAGATAAGCCTTTATCAGCGTTTCTTCCTCTACGTGGCGGTTGGCACATCCCATAACTCCTTTGACCTTGTAGCGTTCACTGCATTGCCATACCTTACGGTCAACTCCCGTACTGCTCCGCCAGCCTTTCCGTGCAAATACTTTATTACAGTCTCCGCAAATTATCTTGGATGCAAATGGATTGCTTTCCGGCCGGTGGGAATAGGAGTTTGTCCCATGCTCCTCCAGATACTTTTTCCTGCGTTTTATTTCAAGCTGTACACATTCCCATATCCGCTTTGAAATGATGGCATCGTGGTCATCCTCCACATAAAACATCTGAATTTCCCCTTTGTTCTGTGTACGTTTCTTGGTGAGGAAATCCACCGTATAACTTTTCTGCAGCAAGGCATCACCCTTGTATTTTTCATTCTCCAACATACTCATTAAGGTTGTGGACTGCCACTTCGTACCGCCATCCCAATTTTTCACACCTTCCCGTTCAAAAATCCTCTTGATGTAATCGGTTGTTTTTCCGTCCATGAATTCCTGATACAGCCGAACCACAATCGGCTCCTGTGTCCTATTGATTACCAGCTTCCCCGTTTCATCCGTATCGTAGCCAAGAAAACGCTTTGTACTCATTTTGTGCTTCCCTGTCTCAAACCTTCTGCGGATTCCCCATGTGCAGTTCTCTGAAATGGATCGGCTCTCGTCCTGTGCCAGTGAGGAAAGAATGGTAAGCAGCACTTCACCCTTTGCATCGAGAGTATTGATATTTTCCTTTTCAAAAATAATCCCTATCCCCAAATCTTTCAACTCTCGCACATAGTTCAAGCAATCCAGCGTATTTCTTGCAAATCTGGAAATGGACTTGGTAATAATCATGTCAATTTTCCCCGCCCTGGAATCAGCAATCATACGGTTGAATTCATCCCTCTTTTTGGTATTGGTTCCTGAAATACCTTCGTCTGCATAAGTTCCTGCATATTCATAGAGTGGATTCTCACTGATGTAATTTGTGTAATAATTGACTTGATTCTCATAGCTTAATAACTGTTCTTCTTGGTCGGTTGACACTCGGCAGTACGCTGCCATCTTCAATTTCTGCACTGACTGTGCTGTTCCTGATTCCGCAGTCGAAATCTGCTTTGCTGCACCGGCTCGGCTTTCGGAACTTCCATGATTCCGGCAACGCCAACCTCTCCAATTCCGCTAAATGTCCATACCAATCCGGTACATATGCAAATTCAAATAAATCTGGTGCTATCATCTGTTTCCTCTTTTCCTGTGGTTTTCTGTACTCATATCTGTTTTCTGTCCTTGCTTCCATCTCTTTCATCATGAGCCTCCTTTTTGTTTTCTCTTGAAATATAAAATAGGTGTATCGCAATTCTATTGTTCTATGAATTGCGATACACCTATTAATGCGTTTTTATCCATGTGCAAATTTCAGTAACTTCAACAAGCATCGTATTCTGTGCTGTTTCCTTGCTTCCATGTGATTTCTCCTTTTATGGTGTAGTTCGTTTCATCTTATACCTGTACTCTATTGTAATTCATAATATTTACCCTGCAGTGTAAACTAGCACTGAGGTGAATTGTAATGCATGACTATGTAAAAAATCTTGCGAAGGTAGTCCGGGCTGCCAGAGAAGAAGCCCATCTATCTCAAGCAGCATTAGCTGAACAAATAGGTTGTGATGAGCGTACAATACTAAATATTGAAAACGACCGTGGTAATCCCAAGTTCGAAGTATTGTGCCAGATCATCGCTTATTTACACATTCCTGCAGACCGTATTTTCCACCCTGACACTGCTACGGATGGGGTGAAAAAACAAAAACTGTTATTGATGCTACAGGAATGTGATGAGCAAGAGGCAGCCGAGATTCTTCCAGCAATTGAATACCTCTTAGCACTCATACATAAAAGAGGTAATTCAAACGAGTAAAGGAACCAGCTAATCCGTTGTGATTCTGGTTCTTTTCTTTTTGTTGCCATCTCCAAATCTTACTCTTGTAATATTTCAATTATTACACAAGTAAGATTTCAAGTCAATATGTTTTTTCTGAAATTGACAACCACATAAATAACGTCTATAATATATTTATTACAGCCGTAAGATTTAAGGAGGGATTTGAAATGAGCGATTTACCACAGATTTCTGAAGCTGAATTTGAAGTTATGAAAATCGTATGGAAACATGCGCCGATCAGTACCAATGAAATAACAGATAAATTATTACAGACCACAAGCTGGAGTCCTAAGACGATACAGACTTTAATCAAACGTCTCGTAACAAAAGGCGTTCTGACTTATGAAAAACAGAGCCGAGTGTTTGTTTATACCCCAGTCGTGAAAGAAAGCGAATACATCGGCCAGGAAAGCAACTCTTTTCTGGAACGATACTATGACGGGGATATCACTGCCATGCTGTCTGCCTATATAGAAAATGACAGACTGTCTGAAACAGAAATAGACACCCTACGTTCCCTTCTTTCCAAGAGTACCAAACGCCGTCAGGACGGCTTATTGGATAAAAAAGGAGGCAATTAACGTGGCTAATTTTATGATACGCTTTTTAATATGCAATGTGTTTATCAGCGGTATCATCGGAATTCTTTTGATAGCCAAGCGGATATTCAAAAACAACCTGTCCAGCCGGATGCAGTATAATCTGTGGTTTCTGCTGCTTGGGTTGCTGGCAGTTCCCTTTATACCGTTCCGTCTAATCGGGTTTCCACAAATCCTCTCGTGGCTCAGCTGTCTGGGAAGCCCTTCTGCCTCCGGCGCCGGAACCGCTATGGGAGAAACCGTTGGAATCAATCCGACTGGAAATGCAGATTGGATGAATGACTTTACTCTTTCGGTAAATAGCGAGACTCCATCCATTACCGGATGCATATTATTGGGGATATGGATTGTAGGCATTTTGGCAATGATTATATTAGTAATCAAATCCTCGCTCCGCCTACGCACTTTGGAGAAATCTGCACTTCCCCTCCAGCACCCGGAGGTACGCAGACTATACCATCGATGTTTGGAGGAAATGGGAATTCACAGAAATATCCCTGTTTACAGTACCGCATTTTTGAAATCCCCGATTATTGTGGGACTTTTGAAACCGTGTATTTATCTGCCGATTCATCTAATCTCTGATTACAACGAATCTGATATGCGCTATATGCTGTTGCACGAACTGCAGCACTATAAACACAAAGATGCTGTTGCCAGTTATCTGATGAACCTTGCCGGAGTAATATATTGGTTCAATCCTCTTGTCTGGTACGCACTGAAGGAAATGCGTAATGACAGAGAGGTTGCCTGTGACACTTCCGTTTTGAAAATGCTTGAAGAGGATGCTTACGAAGATTATGGCAATACACTGATTAACTTTGCAGAGAAGGTTTCACTTACTCCTTTTCCGTTTGCTGCCGGCCTTGGTGGAAACATGGAGCAGATGAAACGAAGAATTATCAACATTGCCTCTTATGAAAAGCCAACATTTATAAAAAGAGTAAAGGGCGTTTGCTCCTATTTTCTGATTGCCTGCCTTTTGTTAACATTTATGCCCATGCTTTCTGTCAATGCTGCAATAGAAATAGAAAACACCTATCAAATAAATAAAAACGACAGCAATATTTCTTATATTGATTTATCATCATATTTTAACGATTATCAAGGTTGTTTTGTCCTGTTTGATGCAACTACCGACAGTTGGCAAATTTATAACAAAGCAATGGCACAAAAACGAATTTCGCCGGATTCGACATATAAAATATACAGTGCCCTGTTAGGTTTGGAAAACAGATATATAACTTCGGCTTCAAACGAAATGACATGGAATGGGCAAGAATACCCTATTGCAGAGTGGAATGCCAATCAAAACCTTACTACAGCATTTCAAAACTCTGTCAATTGGTACTTTCAATCATTAGACCAAACTGCCGGATTAGAAACTTTAGAAGACTTCTATACATATATTAATTATGGCAATCATGACCTGTCAGGTGGTGTTTCTTCCTTTTGGGCAGAATCTTCCCTCAAAATTTCTCCTATTGAGCAGGTCGAAATGCTCCAACGACTGTACATCAATGAATTTAATTTTGATGCAGATAATATTCAGACTGTAAAGAATGCCTTATTACTTTCTTCCACTGCTAACGGTAACCTATACGGCAAAACCGGAACAGGAAATATTAATGGAGAGAACATAAGCGGATGGTTCATTGGCTATGTCGAAACTTCAGATAATACATATTTCTTTGCCTTAAATATCGGAGCCACTGAAAATGCTACCGGAAGCAAAGCATCTGATATTGCTTTATCTATATTATCAGACATGAATATCTGGTATTGAAAAAAGGTAAAGGGTCTCCAAATGAAACACTTTGACCCTTTACCTTCTTTATTATTCTTCATCTGTTAACTGCTGTCTCTCATTCTCTCCATTGAAATATAAGAGAATCTGTTCATCAGCTTGTTCCTCTCCAGAAAGAATGCCTTCTACATAATCCTCATACCAAGTCACTTTCCAACAATTGCTGCTTATGCTTTTACCATCATTCCGTAACTCAAAACCCACTTATGATATTTTGTTTTTTCCTTCTTTAAGAATCAATCGACCACTAGCTGATCCAAATGGCTACTCAGCTTCTCCAACGGCTTCCAGTATCAGTTCATATTTTTTATCTGGCGAGATTGCTGTATCGCATATTGTCTTTTTATAATCCGTCTCATAAACGAAGCAAAGCCAAAGTGCAGCTATCATTGCAATAAATATACCAGCAACACATAGTAAAATCTTAACTTCTCTTGATTACTCCTCTAGGATATTAAATGCTATTTCCTGTGCCTTTGTCCCACTAATTTCATTCGAAGAATTATCATCTAAATATATAACAAAATATATATTAGTATTTTCTTTTTCGACAAAACCGATGAACCATGCTGTACCGTCTGTTCCCGTTCCTGTTTTTCCATATATTTTTTTTGAATCACTAGCCTCAAGTAACATAATGCTTTTTAGAATTTCTATCTCTGATTCTGTATATATAGTTTCCCCTTCCATAATCTTATGCAAAACTTCCACCTGCTCTATCGGAGAAATCAGCAAAGATGATTCAATCCAAAAACCATTAAGTTCTGGAAAAGAGTTCACACCACTTCCACTCCATTCAGATATGTCACAATTTCCATAATCCAATTTGTTTAATTCCTCTTGGATTGTCTCTTGTCCCACCTCTTCTATTACTTTTCTAAAGTACCAAATGCAAGAACTTCGAAATGCATCTTCCAGTCTTAAATCGGCATTCCATGCATCAACTGGGTAATTCATTCCATCATACTCCATTTTACTATCCTCTGACGTTACCACTTGATTATGAATTCCTATTAAAGCTGAGATTACTTTGAACGTAGAATTAGGAGATACCCTCGTTCTGCATTTGTCTTCATTATAAAAAGTATATGTATTATTTTCTGAATTCAAAATAACTGCACACCCTTGGATTGATTGAAACGCTTCCGCATAATCTACAGTGACTGTTGTCGGCTGCAGTTCCTCTTCATTCTTCACATCCTCGTTTTCACTTATTTCTTCTTCGGTTTGATTAATCTGTATTGTCTGTTCCTTTTGATTTGATTGGCTGTTTTCATTCCCTTTTGAACTGCATCCTGACATACTTCCTATAATCAAGCAAGCAGTTATACCCATTATCATACATCGTTTTAGTTTCATCCCAAAATCTTCCTTTCTTCTGTAACTTCTTTTAACTTTTACTTCCTAATCCACGAACAATTTTTACATCAACATTCTAAATACAACCATCTTCTCAACCCTCCTTTTATTACATGCGTAAGATTTCAACACAAAAAAATTTTCCTTTTGAGCGCCTGTTACATCCATGCAAATATTACATCAGTAAGATTTAGAAGTCAAGTTATCTTTATATAAAAAGGCTTCTGCCGGAGGGTATCATACATTTTCGCAAAAGTGATACCTTTTAGCAAAAGCCAATTATTCAGCAGAGTCTCTCACCACCCCACTGATTCATTATACAAATGTTTCATTCAAAGAACTACAAAACACACGTCCATTTTCTTTCCTTAATGTCCAACAAACCGCAGGAAATCAAGGTTTCTTTGAAAGCAGACAAATGGTTTCAATATTCCCCTGAACTTTGATTTTATACTGCATAGCGAAAGTATTCAATGGGTTTTCAAAGTGGGGTAATGGTTTTATCCCCATTTTACAACATTCCTCACGCTACGTTTCTATGTATATCTACTTAATCTGCAATAACAACGGCAACAATGCAATTCCTACATCAACACCTTTATCAGCAATCCATTTAACAATTCCTTTTGCATTTTCCCACTTTTTTGATTTGCGGTCTGGAGATTTAACGATTTTTTCTAATTCGTTAATTTTATCCAAAATCTCCTCTATTTCGGTATCTGGCAACGCCGACATATTCTCAATTTCTTTTCTTACATCACTAAAGGAAATATTAATATCAACTTTGTTTTCATTTGTATTTGTTATCTGTACCATTGGAACGCTCTGAGGAATTGTTTCCATAAGTGCCGGATATCCCAATGCTTTAAAAGTCAGCATTTTATTATAAATTTGTCTTAAGTCATAAAACAGTTCTTTTCCGGCCACTTCATCATAAATTCCAATCGCTTCCTCATATCCATATAATCCTGCATTAAGCTTTGGTACATATGCTTCATACTTTGCAGTTACATCTTTATACAATTGCTGTTTAGCAATTTCAGGTGTCACCTCATTTGCAGAATCGGATATAGCTTGTTTTAAAGATTCCAAATCTTCTTCATACATAGATTTAAAATCAAATAAAGGATCTTTTTCTTTATCTGTCGCAATAATCAATTCTAATTTTTCTTTGATAGCATTTAATTCTGGTCTGTAATTCAGCGCACTACCAACAGCACATGCTTTCCCTGATGTCGGTATATCCTTCCCAAAATCTTCAAATATACCGTTGTATTTTGCAATTAGTGCCTGATATAAACTATGCGTACCATTGCTTGATGCTTGAGCATCTTCGCATCGTTTTATATCAGTTCTCATTATCTCCAATAACTCAGTAGTCACTCTATTTCCTCCTATGCTACATTACCAAATAATTTTATTAATCTGTCCTTCATTTCTTTTGCGAAAAAGTATCCTTTCGCCAAAATGTATATCCCTGTTCCAAAAAGTCTATCCCCTGGGGTAAATCTCCGATTATATCATCACTCTACGGAAATAGAAACACACATCTATTTTATTCCCAAAATCGTAGAAACCTTTGATTTATTGGGCTTTTCTCGACAGCGGGCAGACTGTCTCGACGTTCAGTTCATTGAGCAACCGAATTTGATCACCCTCACTACCTTCATAATATATCGGAAACCTTAAATCAATATGCTTTAAGATGCGTCCGCTTTCCGTTCTCTCCGGAAGGATTTCAATTGCGTCAATGAAATTCCGCATGAACTCCTTCTTTTCGAGATCCGTCATTTCATAGTAAATTTTATCAAAGTTCTTTAATACCTGGTACAAATATTCTGCAGTAATCTGTTCACCATATACACCTGCAATCTTTTCTTCGATATCGGCAATAGCATCCTCAATCTCTGAAATCTTATCATACAGATTATCCAATCTGTCCTGCATGTCCTGATACTTTCTATCATAGTGCTTGTCTTCTACATCCAGCTTATCGAGCATTGCAGTAAGCTTATTCTTTGCACCAATAGCCTGACGAAGTTGTGCTCTGTATTGTTCCTTCTCATTTTCAAGAGCACTTACGTCCACCTTTTCGCCAAGCTTCTTTGCTATTGCTTCACTGTATCCAGTACTGCTTGTCATCCTCAGTATTACTTCTTCAACAGCTTTGTTAATCTCGTCCTGGTTAAGCGATAGCCTAAAATTACAGAAATGCTCTTCGTCTATCTTCTTTCGATGCAAACATCTATAATAGAAGTCATCCTTATAATCACCAGTCTTTTTATTCTTTCGCCTTCTGACAGTACCGGCCATTCCTGTTCCACAGATAGGGCACTTAAGTAATCCCGAAAGAATATGTTCATGTTCAAGGCTATGAGTCTTATTCCACTTAACACCGGTCTCTTTCCTCTTCTTCTGAGCAGCTTCCCAAGTGTCGTTATCGATAATGGCTTCGTGGTTACCATCAGCAATCAAATAATCATCCTGAACAACTCTTCGATACTGGTCTCTGGTTCCCTTCACCTTTTCAGTTGCACTCTTACCGTAAGCAATCTTTCCAATATATACAGGATTATCAAGAATGCCTCTGATTAGTCCTCTTGCAAAGTGGCTGACCTCATGCTCCCTCACTCTCTTTTTAGAGTACCCATGCTGATTGAGATAATTTGCAATAGAGTCCGCTCCCATATCTGAATGAACAAACTTATCAAAAATAATCCTTACAATCTCAGCCTCTTCCGGAACAACAATTAAGGTACTGTTCTCTGTATCAAGCTCATAACCAAATGGAGCCTGACCACCATTCCATTTGCCCTCTCTTGCTTTCTGCTTACGTCCTTCCATAGTCTGAACAAGAATGTTCTCTCTTTCTATTTCGGCAACCGCAGATAAAACTGTGATAGTAAGCTTACCGGAATCCTTTGATGAATCAATGCCGTCTTCCACACAGATGAGGTTTACACCAAAATCTTGTATATACTGAAGAGAGTTAAGTACATCTGCCGCATTCCTGCCAAATCGAGAAAGTTTAAACACTAATATGTAATCCACACCATCTCGATCATCAGCAACATCTTGAAGCATCTGTGCAAATTCAGGTCTTCCTGTAATATTCTTACCAGATTTACCTGCATCACAGTATTCTCTAACTACTTCTAGATTTTGAAAGTCCGCAAACTTATTTAGCCTTTCCTTCTGAGCTTCCAGACTATATCCTTCTACCTGCATGGCAGTAGATACTCTCATATAAATATAACATTTCTGTTTTTTCTTACTCATCTGCTGCCTCCTCTCTATACTCTACTGTATCTTCCAACATTCTAAACGCCTTAAGCGCATCAATAATAGCCAGTTCTTTTTCTTTCGGACATTTGGGAACGTGCTTTTTTGGATCAGCTGGTTTATTGAATGCTTCTCCAACATCAATTCCATATTTACGCTTTATCTGTGCAATGTATAAAGATGAAACCTTAAGACCTGTATTCTCCAATACATATGCTCTCAGCTGTGCGTATGTGGCTTTTGCTTCTGCAACAGTAGGTTGAAGTTCTCCGCAATCAATCGTGAAAAAGATTTCATCATCCGGAGTTTCACCAGCAGTTGCCTTATCTACAAATGCTGATATTTCATCATCATCGCCATAAAATACCGGGAATCTAAAAGTGATGCTCTTTACAACCTTACCATCAGGGCGATTCTCTGGGTACAAATCAATTCTGTTTATGAACAGACGATACATTTCTCTTCTTTCAAAACAATCCATTTCTTGATATAGTCTAGGAAAAGTTTGAAGAAGCATTTTTACGTTTTCCGTTCCCTGAATACCCTTCTTAAGAGCAGCCATCTTTTTCTTACACTTGCTAATCTTATGTTCAATTTCTTCTATCTGATCGTATGTCTCATCGATTTTTGTCTGCATAGTCTCATACTGCAGGTCGTAATCATCAGCGAGGATATCGAGAGCATCCAATTCATTTCCAAGCTTGTATTTCAAATGTTCCTGAAAGTGTAATTGCTTTCTCAATTCCTTCATTTCTGCTTCATAGCTTTCCAGTGTAGGCTTATCTCCAACTGAAGCATCCACTGCTTCTCTAAACTGAGGCATAGTATGCAAATTGCTTACGATCTCATAAATTGCACTATCGACTTTTTCTTGATTATAGGTATGTTTGAAGGAACAAGTTCTTCCTTCTGCTTTCCTATAATTTCTGCAGGAATAATAATGAAGTGTCTTATAATAGCCGCCTTTGTTCTTGTTAATGCTCTTATTCTTCATATGAACAAGACCACCTCCACAAGCTGGGCATTTAGCTAAACCACATAATAGGCTAATTCTATCAAGATCTTCTGTTTTTTCTCCCCAAGATGATAATTCTTCTCGTTTCTCCTGAACCATTTGCCACTGCTCTTCTGAGACTATCGCCTCATGCTTACCCTCAACACATATGGGTTCTTTTGGCTTTATGTCGGTCCTTTCAAATTAGTTCTACGATTAAACATCAATTTGCCACAGTAAAATGGATTCTTTAAGATACCCTTTACAAAATCTGATGTAAAAGCCTTTTCTTGTCCTTTGACCGTTCTCCGATAACCATTATCATTAAGCCATCTAACAACTGCATTGGTCTTCATATCATCCTGCAAATACATGTCATAAATCAGCTTTACAATCCTTGCCTCTTCCTCATTGATGAAGAGTTCTTGATTGTCCTTTTGATACCCAAAAGGAACCGGTCCACCTGGCCATCCGCCATCAAGCACCTTCTGCATTCTACCTGCCATAAATTGAACATTGATATTTTCACGCTCAATTTCAGCCACTGCAGATAATATTGCCAAAGTAAGTCTTCCGCCCTGAGTAGAACTGTCTATTGCATCCTCTACGCAAACCAAATCCACATCATAATCTGCGAGAAGTTGTAATGATTTCAAGATATCCGCTGCATTTCTTCCAAATCTCGAAAGCTTAAATACTAAGACATATGAGATGTCATCCTTCTCACTGGAAATATCATCAAGCATTTTCATGAATGAAGGTCTTCCCTTAATACTCTTTCCAGATTTACCTGCATCACAATATTCACCAACAATTTTTAAGCCTTTATATTCTGCATATTGATGAAGCTTTTCCTGTTGAGCTTCTAGGCTGTCCCCCTCTATCTGAGCCGCCGTAGACACTCTTGTGTATATATAACATTTTTTCTTTGCCACTTTATCATCTCTTTTCGGTTGCTCATTGGTTGTTCGTATTACTGTTAGGATTAAATAATAACTCCAAAGTACGAATTTGTCAATATAAAATAAGCGCTGATTACTTACTATTTAGTAACCAACGCTATCCATCACTCAACTTGTTTCGGTTGCTCAGGCTGTTCGTTGCTCTCCGCCGCAATATCATCGAGTATCTTTTTCCCATACTTTTGAATCATACGAGCCATAAACTCCGCACATCGTTCCATATTCAACTCAGCCTCCCGGCTCATCTTAATTTTCTTTGCAACATCAGTACTGATTTCCTGCATATCCAAAACCTCCAGAATTTGTTCTTCTAAAGGTCTTGGTCCCCAAATATGCAGTTTTCCGATTTTTTTAGTGATTTTACTCGAATAAAGACAGAATAATATCCGCAGGGACAGGGATTCATCGTAACCACCATTTTGATACAATCCAACGGTTGCACCCCCTTTTGCACCCCCTAAATACAGGAGACGCCCCCTCCATCCGGGTATTGGATTAGACTACTCTTCAATTTATAGAAAGTTGCAGAGTAGTCTTTTCTTTCACGAAAAAAGAGATATCAACGCGCCAAGGGTCAATATCTCTTTTTTCTTATTATAATTCACTTGTCAAGCATCAAATCGACAAACTGAAAGTTTTACTCGTGGCGATAGGCCACAATCTATATAAATATCAGAAAAAAAAGATGAGAAACAGAACTGCCGCATAGATTCAAAAAAAGGATTTCTATGGGGTAGGGGAAGTGCGCTTTCTTTGCGCATGATTTCAGTCATTTATACACAACAGGTACAAAAAGGGAGATGCAAAAAAACACAATCGAGTTTTTTCACATCCCCGATTCTATAAAATGCAGAATATGCATAAAACTGAAAGAATTTACACCTTATTTATAAATGTGGGGCACTTCATATTGTCCTATAAAAATATCATAAACACAGAACTTATATTTACTACCTATGCAAAGTAGAGAAACAACTCAATTTTTTCTTATTTAAAATCAGAAAACAAGCAACTAAAATCTAATCATTATGAAGCGAGATCCCTTTTTGCGTAAATCATACCAGCTCCCACAGTCATAATCACAATCATTATCGTCCCTAAAATCAAAGCAACACAATCCCTTGATTCTCCAGCAAAAATTGATGTCGCATTTGAATAGGAAAACGGAGAAATAAAGATAGCGTCCTTTAAATCAGGAACAACTCTTGCCATCAAATCATACACATACAGCAGCGTGGCAACTGAAATTCCAATTCCTAGCCTGTTCTTTTTGCTTACCGCAGAGATCACAAAGCAAATAGCCGCAATTTCGATATTCATCATTAACTGAAAAAGCATACACTCTGTGAATATGCTTCCAAAATCCGTTTCTCCAAGAAAAACAAACCCGACTTCATAAAGCATGCCACAAATAAATGTAAAACAAATAAGGTTTAGTAGCACTGCAAAAAACTTCATTGCTATTACCTTGCCCCGTGAAACCGGAAGTGTAAACGTATATTCCGCAGTATGCCCATCCTCTTCCTTTGAAAGAATTACTGTGGCGATGGAAGCTGCAAACATACTGCTTCCAAGTGCATGAATCGTTCCGATTTCTGTGGCAAAATATCCTTTTAATGTTGCTATACTGAGTGTACTCATTCCAAAAGCATCAGAAAACGTGCCCATTGTTGCAAAACTCTCTGCCATATCTGCCATGCTATCTTCCATACCCTTATATAAAATGATGCAGATGAGCCCCATTCCACCCACAGAAAGCGCCCATATCAAAAGACTTTTCCAACCTGATTTCCATTCGTTTTTTAATATTACCGGCATTTATTTTTCCTCCTTCAAGTAATAGTGCATAAATACTTCTTCTATGGACGGTTCCTCGATGATAATATCCTCGATATGATGTCCTTCCAGTTCCTTGTATAAATTGTTTAGGTTATCCTTATAGATATAGTCAAGCTTTTCGCCATCCCGTATCATTTTGATTCTCTTTGACCGACTGCTCAGAAGATTATCGACGGTATCTGTGACAACCAACTTTCCTTCCTTCATGATTGCCACACGAGTACAGTGATTTCTCACCTCCGATAAAACGTGTGTGGAAAGCATACAGGTCGCACCCTCATTCACATACTCCTGAATCAACTCAAAGAAAACATTTTGCATCAGAGGATCAAGTCCGCTGGTCGGTTCATCAAAAACAAAAAGCTTTGGTCTGTGCTGCATTGCACAGATGATGCTGACCTTTTTCCTGTTCCCAAGTGAGAGCTCATTGATTTTTCTTTTTACGTCCACCTGAAGTCTGTCGCAAAGTTTTTCTGCTTCATCGGTGCAATCAACCTTTCTGACTGCTGCCGAATACTTCAGTATTTCCCTGATTTTCATGCCCGGATAAAACCATGCTTCACTTGGCATATAGCCAATGTCTGCAAGGATTTTTTCTCTGTCCTTTACGCTGTCAAGACCATTGATTCTTATTTCGCCCTGATCATACTTTATCAATCCAAGCATTGACCGAATAGTCGTTGATTTTCCGGCACCGTTCGGTCCAAGGAACCCAAAAATTTCGCCTTCCCGAACCGAGAATGTTACATCCTCCACACCTCTGTGTTTTCCATAAGTTTTTGTTAAATTTTGAATCGTTATCATATCTTTCATTTCTCATGTACCTCCGTTTGATGATAGAATAGTACATAAAAAAGATGGGCACAATAACTGTACCCATCAGTGACACTTTTTCAACTCTAAGTTGCACTATTTATTATCTGTCCTTGTTTTAAATAATTTTAAATCAGAATTCAATATTTTGTCATCAATTCTGCGCCTGCATTTATATACCAGATAAACACAAATATATACGAATACAATATAGGCAGCGAACCCCAAAGTCACATAAGGATTTCTATCAAACCATTTTCCTATGTATGACACTGCCGTATATATTATTGTGCAGATTATTATACCAAGCAGTTCCTTCTTGCTTATTTCATCTGACTCATCAAAATTCCAAAGTACATAAACCTGAAGATACCCAACTGCATAGGTCAAAAAAATCATTTCCGCCATATGCAGTATTTCTGCCACAGTCACCCCAATGCAGAGCCGATATGTACAGTAGTAAAAAAGAACTCCGAAAAAATAAAGACATGCCTTAAACTCGATTCCAATTTCCTTTGTAAGATACCTTTCCCAGAGGGATACTTTTTTCTTATCACTTTTTTTCATGCCATTTCTCCTTTCAGAAGCTTCCTAAAATCCGATGCGTATGTACGGGAAATAATGATATGCTCACCGCTGACAAGTGTTGCATCAATCCTATTCGACGGCATACTTTTTAGCATTTCCACCTTGTTTACATTGATAATCATCGACTTGCTACAGCGGAAATAACTCTCATCGTCTAGAAATAATTCGATTGAATATAATGACATCTCTACTTGAATTTCATTATCATCTGTGTAGACAAATGTCTTATTATCCACCTTTTCTATATACAGAATTTCCTCCGGTGTAAAAACAATTGTCTCGTCGTTTTTTCGTCCAATTAGTTTTCTTTGATGTTTGCCCATAAAAAGCAACACCGCCTCAACCTCAGGATTTTTCTCCTTATAATTTAAAATCAGCTCATCTTCGCCTTTATTAATCTTATTAATTGTGTATCGCATAGAACTCCTTTCTTAGCAATCCTGTATAATTACCACAATTCAAAACTATCCTCTGCATCAATCCATATTTGCATAGTCCCATCAAGGTAAAGTCGTGCATACTCCAAAGGGTTGTCTATGACAAGCTCATTCAATGCACATTCAGAACCGGGAGTTATTTTTAAATTCTTTTCTGCCTCCCACCAGTCAATCCGCAGAATATATCCGGCATAAGTGCATATATCAATACTGTTGTGATAAATGTTGTAATCAGCATATATTATGTTCATCCAAGTCTAATATTCTTTTGTTCTTTAAATCTGGCAACATTGAAAACAATGTAGGTATTTCAAATAAGTTATTGGCATTTATTTTGTTGTCCCTAATTTTTTTATATCCTTCAAAAAATATTTCATCATCATATATATTCTGTTGTGCCATCTTATCCTCCATTCATTACAAATTTCTTAATCCACTATAATCTAACTCGTATATTTTATCACATACCTCATCAATATACTTTCTATCGTGAGAAATACTGTTAATAGCTCCCGGGAACTCTCTAAGCATTTTTCTGATTACAGGTCCCGATAAGGGCGAAAAGTTTCTTGTTGGTTCATCTAAAATAAGCACATTTGCTCCGCTCAAACTCATACTTAAAAGAAGCACCTTGGCCTTTTGCCCTCCGGACAGTTCCCTTATAGGATATTCCATTTCATCCGCAGTATATTTAAGGGAACCAAGATATGTTCTAATTCTTGTTCTTTCTTCCTTGTCTCCGGATTTATCAAGAAAATCAACAGGAGTCATATCCAAATCAAGTATCTCTTCATAGTTTTGCGGCATATACTCTGCCTTAATATCATCTCGCTGCGAAAGTTCTTCCGCTATTTTTCTTAAAAGAGTCGTTTTTCCAACTCCATTAGCGCCAATAATACATATTTTCTCCGAGCCTCTTATTTTCAAGTTAATGTCTTCAGCCAAAATCCTTTTCTCATCCCTAGTCGCAAGTTTTGCAAGAGTATACTCTATAACTGTTTTTCCTGCCGGAATAGATGAATCTTTGTCTCCCAGTTTAAAGAAAATCCCCTTGTTGGAAGATATCTTTCAAAAAATTTGACAAAACTTATCATCTAGTACAATTTCCATGCTTAAAACCACAATATTAATATCCCTCGACTACTATAACTTCACCTTCTTCATCAGTTGGGGGTTGAAAATGATCATAATAAGTGGAAGCTGTTTGCTCCGTCAATATGATATCATTTTGATGATTTCCGTTTCTTTTTCGAATACGTTCCATACACACTTCCTTAGGTGTCTTTATATAATAGATTTTGGGTTCTATGTCGTATTTATTTAATAACGAAATATATTCATTTCTCATTTCTCTAGACCAAAATGAATAATCGAGAACAATATCAATGTTTTGCATGATAAGTGAAATTAGTTTTTCATCAAGATAGGTTTTAATATCTTCTAAAACCTCCTGAGGTAAAGGATGTTCATTAAAACCTCGTTTGAATGATTCTTCATCATAAGATAGTATTGTCATCCCGGTACTTTCAAATTTTTTTGCTAGTGTTGATTTACCCGCTCCCGCAGGGCCGCACATTAAAATAACTTTACTTTTCGACAAATTATCTACTGTATTTTTCATTGATATAACCTCCTATAACAAGCCAAGAAAACATGACACTCTCCTTAAGCATTATTACTATTCGCTCTTTTCATGATTTCCTGTACTATTGATGTTTTAGCATTCGCATAGTGCTGGACATGCCTCCATTTATTCTTTGCCAAGCTTCGTTTGACTTGTGCATATTTGTCCCGATCAGTATCATTAGTCCGCAACCAATCACGGAAGCGTAACATTCTATCAATCTCTGATGTGCCCAAACTGAACACATGCAGATTAATATCGGTATCCGGTCCTTAAACAAACGATGCTCAAACCAGTCAGGTTCTCGAATCTGTAGCACATATCCGGCCGCTTCCAACACAGGAACGTAGGATGACTCATCAGCAGAATCCTTAACAACCAACCGTATTCTTTTGCAACTCATCATCCGTTGTAGACATGGAGGTATTATTAGATATCATCTTATCGCACTCCTTTGCTGCTTATTATCTAGGGTTAAACTTAACTACTATTTTTTCTTTGCGATATAAAATACATAACTGTAATAATCTACTACTAATCTAAAATAAAGCGATTATAAGCTATCCTTTTTCCTGTGTTTGTTTTAAAGTTTTCATCTATACACTTTTTTATCTTTTCCTGTTCTTTTTCTTTATCCATAACCGTTAAATTTTCAAGCAAATCAGCTTCCCATTGTATTTGAAAATCAAGTCCATCAATTTTAGATGGAGTATGATGGTTGCCTATTATAAAGCATATTCTATCAATATTTTTGTTATAGCCTACCTTTTTTAATATTTCTTTCGCTACTTCTGGTCCTTCCTTTTCTTGATAGACACCATCAATAGAACCGTATTTTTTTTGTGCTTCAACCGCACCAATATCATGTAGTATAGCAATAATACTGATGAATTCTTTTTCTTCCTCTCCGATATTTTCTCCTTTCATTATATCTTCTGCATTTTTCAAAACTTTGAGAGTATGCTCTATGCCAAAAGGAATTTCTTTGAATACTTCTTTCATCTCTATAATAATTTTTTCTTTAAACATAAATTACCTCCATTTATACCTTATAGGTGTTTTAGTTCTATCTATCCACTTTTTTATTCGCCGATACAATCAGCATCATGGGACGGCGCATTTCATCCTGCATTCCCGGAATATCCATCATGTTTTCCGGCGGCTGCGGCTCCACAATATGATTTATTATAAAACCATTTGAAAGCAGTGTATTTAGATATGTGGTCAGTGTTCTATGATATTTTGTAACCTTTTCTCCCAAAAACACAGCTGTCCGTTTGCCCTCATAATAATAATTATCCACCGGAAAATGCAGTATTTCTCCTTTTTCGTTATAATGCCAGTCTTGTGTTCCATAGGCAGTAAAAACAGGATGTTCAACCGTAAAAACTAGCTTACCACCAGACTTCAGTATTCTATATATCTTTTTTACTAAAATCTCATAATCTGCTACATAGTGAAACGCAAGTGAACTTAATATTACATCAAAACTCTCCTCTGGGAATTCCACATCTTCTATAGCACAGCATTTATATTCAACCTGTGGAAAATGTGTTTTTTCTTTGGCTACCTCGAGCATTTTATGAGAAATATCAACACCTACAACAGAAGACGCTCCGTGTTCCATCGCATAAATACAGTGCCATCCATAGCCGCATCCTAAATCAAGCACACGCTTATCTTTAAAATCCGGCAGCAGCTTTCTCAATGTTTCCCATTCTCCTGCACCGGCTAGTCCCTGCTGTGAGCGACTCATTTGACTGTATTTTTGAAAAAATATATTATCATCATATTTGTTTTCTTTCATCTGAATTCCCCTCGTTTAAAAAATTATTTATCTCCGTTCTTCTTCGCTTAGGTTATGGCAATGATATTCAAACAACTGCCACGCGATATCTAACTGAAATAATATTTCTTTTTTCATAGGATTGTCCGTTTCTTATCGTTCTTTTTTCACTACAGGAATCCATATCTCGCTATACGCATGTCCTTGTCTATCAGGATTCATTTTTGTAAACGAAAACGAAAGGGATTCTGCCAGCTCATAATCCGCTGTCATAAACCATTCTGCATAAATTCTTGCCATTGTATTTTGAAGTGTGGACGGAAACTCTCCTTCATTTGGAAATACCGCCCATGTTCCTGCTTTCATTGGCAAAGTTTCTAAGCCTGCACCGATTTCTTTTTCTGTTGTCAAAACACCAATCAAATGTGTCAGATAACCTTCTTCTTTCTTAAACTCTGTGTCTGAATTATAGGAAACATTGACAACTTCAAACGGTTCCATATTTTGCAGACGATGCATTTCTTCTCTTTGTTCCTGCGTGATGCTGTTTGCAAGATCCACAATTGCGTTATTAACTCCTTCAAACTGCATCGGTACTCGTTTACTTACACCGACAAAAATGAATGCCGATTTTTCAATAATTCTGCATTCCATGCTGTTTCCTCCGCTTACTTTTACTATGAAATTAAATTTGGGAAACACTTTATGTTCCCCCCTCTTTGAAATCTCGGAGGGTAAGAAACCACACCAGTTTTTAAATGCTCGTGTAAACCCATCCATCGATTGATAGCCATACTTAAAAGCAATATCCGTCACTTTTTTGCCATGAAGCAAATCATAGTTTGCCTCAGACAATCTTCGGTTTTTAACATATTCATTGATAGACATACCTGTTAGAAAGAAAAAAACATTTTTAAAATGTAGTTCCGAAACGCTGACTCTTTTCATTGCTTCGTCAATCACTTTTTCATCCAATAAATGTTCTTCAATATAATTGATGGTGTCGTTCAATTGCTTAAGCATTTCCTTACCTCCTTGCCACAAATTATAGTAGCTTTAGGAAACCATTGCTCGACTTTATCATTATAAAAAAAATCGAATTATATTTTTACACATCTGCAAATTTCGATTTTTTGATTCATCAAACAGGAATTTATCTACGAAGCCCTTCTTCTGTAAAAGTTCTTTTTAATGCCTTCTCTGTCGGGAATATAGAGCCTATCAAAACAGCAATTTGAATAAATGTCAAAATCAAGCCGACAATTCCAATAGCATCATCTGAAGCTCCATAAAATGGAAGATGAATAATAAGTGACGGAACTAAAATAATCCAGCCAATTCGCCACCAAAGTTTTCCACAGTAATGATGAGCAAAATGCCATGTATCCATATTCTTCATAGAACGAGAGGTTCTATATCCAATCAGAGAATTTATCTTTTGCGGCGGACGCTTCCACATAAGCCGTCCAATAACTATCATCAGCAACGGAATCATTAAATCACAGCAAAGCATAAACCACCAAAACCACATTACATTCACCTCTACAATTTGCGATTTGTTAAATTGTTCAATGTCATTATCTTACCACAAACGCATACACAATTCC